>OLRA01000673.1_pt1 | contig 45812 bp, 37 predicted proteins | sample 1673011 | NCBI WGS metagenome assembly OLRA01 (sample SAMEA3136746, study PRJEB25190) | human gut metagenome | reverse complement strand
TATTGACAAACGGCACCAGGACATTCTTCTGCAGAAAAGAAGAAGATGGCAGTATAACGTTCCTCACGGCCGCCCCGACCTATCTCCAGATGATTGGGGTCAATGCTGAAGAAAACATTGGAAAGAATGACTAAAACAGAAGGATTTCTCGAACATCCGGTGTTCGGGATCGTGTCGAAGACAGCGGGAGAACTTGGCGTAAGAGCCTTTGTGATAGGCGGATACGTGCGTGATTGCTTTCTCGGAAGACCGAGCAATGACATTGACATAGTCGTGGAGGGAAGCGGCATCGCCCTTGCGACAGCGGTGGCGGAGCGCATAAAGAAGACTGAGCGTCACGGCTGCCGCGTCTCCGTATTCAAGAATTTCGGTACGGCAATGCTGAAGTATCATGGAACCGAGGTTGAGTTCGTGGGAGCGAGAAAAGAATCCTACCATAGGGACTCCCGCAAACCCATAGTCGAAGACGGCACACTGGAGGATGATCAGAAACGTAGGGACTTCACTATCAATGCAATGGCTTTCAGTCTCCAGCAGGATGACTTCGGCGCATTGGTGGACCCGTTCGGCGGAATCAGAGACCTTGCGGCAGGAATTATCCGCACGCCGCTCGACCCCGACACCACATACAGCGATGATCCGCTCAGGATGCTGCGTGCAGTCCGTTTCGCGGCCAAGCTGAGCCGTCCGGGAGCGGAATTCCATATTGTCGAAGAATCGCTCGAGTCAATGAAGAGAATGCGTGACCGCATGACGATATTGTCCAAGGAACGCATAGCGGAGGAGTTGAACAAGATGCTTCTGTGCAGCAGGCCGTCGATGGCGTTCAGGCTTCTGGATGAAACCGGTCTGCTGGAATATGTGCTACCGCAGCTCGCGAAACTGAAAGGTGTGGAAACCGTGGACGGAAGAGGACACAAGGACAATTTCTCGCATACCATACAGGTCGTGGACAATGTAGCGGCAGAGGAAATCCAGGGCATTGAAGAAGGTATCCTGCTGAATTACACTCCGTTGGAAGACGGTGACGGATTTGCCGAGTCAGTCAGGACAGAGCCGTATCTCTGGCTGAGGTGGGCGGCGCTGCTTCACGATATCGGCAAGCCGGCAAGCAAGCGTTATGACCCGCATATCGGCTGGACTTTCCACGGTCACGAGGCCATAGGAGGCAGGATGGTGCCGAAGATATTCCAGCAGCTGAAGATGCCTCTCAATGAAAAGATGAAGTATGTCCAGAAACTCGTCACTCTGCATCATAGACCTGTTGCCCTTGTGGATGAGGAAGTTACCGATTCAGCAGTACGCCGTCTGCTGTTCGATGCGGGCAATGAAATCCAGGATCTCATGTTGCTTTGCAATGCCGACATCACATCCAAGAATCCTGCGAAGGTGGAGCGCATCAAGAAAAATTTCCTGCTTGTCAAGGAAAAACTCGTGGAAGTGGAGGCAAAAGACCAGATCCGCAATTTCAAGAATCCGATAACAGGGGAGTACGTGATGGATGTTTACGGCATTCCACCATGCAAGGAAATCGGCGAACTGAAAGAATATGTGAAAAACGCCATCCTCGACGGGATTATCGACAATACATTCGAGGCGGCTGACAAATATATGCGCGTGCGTGCCGAGGAAATGGGACTAAAGGCGCAGAAGTAAGCGTTATGCTGTGCGATGACTTCATAAACTATGTGTCCGGAATCCGGAGATATTCGCCGAGAACCCAGGCGATATACTCGGATGTGCTCTGCCGGTATCTGGACTACTCCAGGACAGAAGAAGAGCCTGCAGACGACGCATTGCTGCTCAAGTCATTGACACCGACCGCAATACGCAATTATGAGAACCATCTTTCCGAAGAGAAGAGCCTGAGCCCTCGGACTGTCAATCAGCATCTGTCAGTCCTGAGCAGTCTGTGCAAATGGCTGGTTTCCAAAGGAATGCTGAAGTCGAATCCCGTGCATCTGGTCAAGCGCCCGAAGTGCGAAAAGCGTCTTCCAGTCTTCTATCGCCAGGCTTCAATGACCGAATATCTCGATAAGACCTCGCCTGCGGCCGATGAAGAATCTTTGTCAATGCTGTCGAACGCGGCTGATTCTTACCACAGCGGCGCATCGGTGACCGGAGCGGCATACAAACTCATGTCGGAACTCTATGAGCCGAGGCTTAAACGGATGATTGTCAGTACTCTATATCTTACAGGAATCAGACGCGCGGAGCTGATAGAGCTGAGAATCCGGGATATTGACCTTTCCCGCCATACCGTGAAAGTAAGGGGAAAAGGTGACAAAATGCGAGAAATTCCTCTTACACTTTCGCTATCAAAAGAAATTTCATTATATTTGAAAGCAGCGGAGTCGGTAGTGGGAAGGAAGAGGAACCTGGAAGAGCCGTTTCTGGTCACGTTGAAAGGTGCGGGACTTTATCCCGTATTCGTGGACAGGACAGTGAAAAGCGAACTCGGACAGGTGGAAGGTATTACAGGACGAAAGTCTCCCCATGTGCTCAGGCATACATTGGCGACTGAACTCCTCGACGACGGTTCGGACATTTATTCCATAAAAGAACTGCTCGGTCACTCTTCATTGGCGGCGACTCAGGTTTACACCCACAACACTATCGAGAAGCTGAAGAATGTTTATTCAAATGCCCATCCACGGGCTAAAAGAGGAGGTAAAAATGGAGATTAGAGTACAATCGCTCAAGTTCGACGCGGATCAGAAACTTTTGGAGTTCGTAGAAAAGAAAGTTTCAAAAATCGGCCGTTTCGATGACGCCATTACCGATGTCGAAGTCGTATTGTCGCTTCTGGAGAAACCGGAAAACAAGAATGTGAAACTGAAGGTCCACGTTCCGGGCGGTTCCCAGGTTATAGAGAGAAATGCACAAACATTCGAAATAGCTGTCAATGAATGTGTTGACGCTATGAAAGAAAAGTTGACGAGAAACAAGGAGCGCAAAGCCGAATAGCGGACAGCGCACATTTGGAATTATCAGATTGAGGAGGGTAGCCGTTGAGGTTATCCTTTTTCCGTATCTACAGGCATAGCAGCATTATGACCTGAGCCGAAATCACCCGCAGGAACATTTCTACAGGGTAAACCGTGGCATAGGAAACTGACGGAGCGTCATCGTCCACAGTGCTAAGGGCGTAGTTCAGGGCGATAGGGTTGGCCATCGCTGCGCAGAGCATACCCACGTTGGCACTGTAGTCCGTCTTGCAGAATCTGGAAGCGATATAACCGACAAGCAGAACCGGGACAATGGTCAGGGCAATGCTGATGCCTATCCATACAAGGCCTTCAGGGGTGAATACCGTCTCGAAAAAGCCCGGACCTGCGCTCAGTCCCAAGCCTGCCAGATATATGGTGAGGCCGAGCTGCCTGAGCATCAGATTCGCACTGTGTGTGGTATAGGTCGTGAGATGCAGTCTTGTTCCGTAAGCACCCATGAGGATACCTATTATAATAGGACCGCCGGCGATGCCGAGTTTTACTGGAACACTCATGCCCGGGATATAGAACGGAATGCTTCCGAAAATCAGACCCAGGATAACACCGACAAAAATCGGGAACAGGTTCGGATTTCTCAGCTCTTTCTCCTGATTGCCAAGCACTTCCGCTACATTGTGGATAGCATTTTCCTGCCCCACGATAGTAAGTTTGTCACCTATCTGGAGCCTCAGTTCCCTCGAAGGCAGAATGTCGATACCTGCGCGGTTTACCCTCGTGATATTGATTCCATAGGCATTGCGCAGATGCAGGTCGCCGAGTTTGGCACCGTTCATGTGCCTTTTCGTCACGAACACGTGTCTGGATACAAGAGTTCCGTCGATGTGGTTCCAGTCAATGTCTTTCTGGTTCCAGTCCTTCTTCACTGTCTCACCGAAAAGCTTCTCTGCAATGCCTGCTTCCCGTTCTTTGGTCATGACCAGGACATGTTCTCCGTTCTCCAATATGGTGTCACCGTTAGGTATGATCACTTTTCCCTGTTTCCCGGACTGCTCATCCGACTTGCCGTCGAACTTCCATACTCTGGAAACCACAAGATGGATGGAAACGTCCTTCATGATGTCGCGGATGCACTTTCCGTAAATGGCAGGGTTGCTCACGCGGAATTCCGTGACATATGTCTGGTTGTCATGGGCGTCTTTCTTTTTGCCTCCGTCTTTCAGGAACAATGCCTTGAGGATGATGATGCAGACGATGACGCCGATGACGCCGAAAGGATAGCCCACTGCACATGCCATTGCCATTTCATTTGAAGTGGCCGTGGCTGACGGATCTATCTGCAGTAGAGCCTGTTGTGCGGCTCCGAGCATAGGCGTATTGGTAGCCGCTCCGGTCAGAAGTCCTACGGAAACCGGCAGGGAAACATTTGTCAGCCTGCTTATGACCAATGCCATGACAGAGCCGGTTACAAGTACGGCAAGACCGAGCAAGTTCAGTTTTATGCCGCCTTTCTTCAGTGAAGGGAAGAAACTCGGACCTACCTGGAAACCAAGAGCATAGACGAAAATAATCAGGCCGAAATTCTGAGCCAGAGCCAGCATTTGCGGGTCAATGCAGAGGCCGAAATGTCCTGCGAGAATGCCTGCAAAGAAAACGAAAGTGATGCCGAGAGATACGCCCTTGAATTTTATTGTGCTGCACAGCAATCCCACTGCGCTTATCAGAGAAAGCACGAGAATCGCCTGGATGAATGTATGTTCACTGAACAGTTCTGCAAACCAACTCATAATGTTCCAAATATGATAGTATTTTGCCAAATACTCACAAAAAGTATCAGTAACCCGAAGGGAGGCCGAAGTTAGCCATTTATTTTGTAACTTTGAAAAACAAAACACAAAACTAGAAGAAGATGAGTATTAAAAATTTTTTGTCAGTTATGGCAATTACAAGTATTGCGCTCTCCTCGTGTGCACAGAACGGCGTGAAAGCGTCCATACCTTCCGACAAGGAGATTGAAAAGAAGGTGGACAAGCTCGTGCAGAAAATGACATTGGAAGAAAAAGTGGGACAGATGGTCCAGCTCACAGCAGAAACGTTCACTACCGACAATCTTGTGGATACGGCTAAAGTCCGCAATCTTGTGAAAACATATAAGATAGGCTCATTCCTGAATACGTTCGGCGCGACAAGCCGCGACAGGGCCATTACCGCAGAGCAGATAAAGCTGATTCAGGACATCACGATGGAAGAACTCGGTATTCCGATGGTTTACGGCCTCGACATGATACATGGCGCTACATATGTCACTGGAGCGACATTCTATCCGCAGGAAGTGAACCTTGCCGCTACATTCGAGCGCTCGTATGCCCGTAAAATGGGAGAAGTGATCGGCTATGAAACCAGAGCAGCCATGTGTCCGTGGATATTCTCTCCGGTTATGGACTTGAGCCGGAATCCTTGCTGGCCACGTGTCTGGGAAAGCTGGGGCGAAGATCCGTTCGTCCAGGCAGAAATGTCAGTGGCTGAAACCGTAGGCGCTCAGGGAGAAGACCCTAATCACATTGACACTGAACATGTTGCCGTAAGCATCAAGCATTATCTCGGCTATGGCGCCACAGCTACAGGAAAAGACAGAACGCCTGCATATGTTGCACCTAATGATTTGAGGGATAAATATTTCCGCCCGTTCAAGGACTGCATGAGAGCAGGCGCATTGACAATAATGGCGAACTCCGCTTCCATCAACGGCGTGCCTGTCCACTCAAGCCACGAATATCTTACAGTATGGGCTAAGGAGCAGCAGAACTGGGACGGCCTCATCGTAACCGACTGGGCTGACATTGACAATCTCTATACCCGCGAACGCATCGCTGCTGACCGCAAGGAAGCTCTCGCGCTCGGAATCAATGCCGGTATCGATATGATTATGGACCCTTATCATCCGGACGTATGCACGGATATTATCGCTGCTGTCAATGAAAAGATGATTCCGATGTCCAGAATCGATGATGCAGTGCGCAGATGCCTCCGCCTCAAATACCGCCTGGGCCTCTTCGAGAACCCGGTATGGAATGTTGACGGTTATGAGAAATTCGCAGGCAAGGAGTTTTCTGACAATGCCCGTCAGGCAGCAGTGGAGTCCATGGTCCTGCTCAAGAATGACAATGACATCCTTCCTCTCAAGCAGGGGACCAAGATTCTTGTCACAGGCCCTAACGCAAACTCGATGAGGACATTGAACGGCGGATGGTCATATACCTGGCAGGGTGATGCCGACAAGTTCGCAAGCCAGTACAACACTATATTCGAGGCTCTCCAGTCCGTATATGGAAAATCCAATGTGATTTATGAGCCGGGTGTGACTTATGATATGACAGGCGGCTACAACAACGGCAAATGGCAGAGAGAAAATGAGCCGGATATCCGTGCCGCAGTCAAAGCCGCACGCAAGGCTGATGTAATCGTAGCCTGCATTGGTGAGAACACATATTGCGAGACTCCTGGCAATATCAATGACTTGAATCTCTCTGTAAACCAGAAGAATCTCGTGAAGGAACTCGCCTCCACCGGCAAGCCTGTGATTCTGGTGCTCAATGAAGGCAGGCCTCGCATCATCAATGACATTGAACCGCTCGCTTCCGCTGTCGTGGACATTATGCTTCCGGGCAACTTCGGCGGTGATGCGCTTGCAGACCTCATTTCCGGCAAGGAGAACTTCAGCGGACGTCTTCCGTTCACTTACAGCCGTTATGTGAATTCGCTCCATACCTATGACTATAAGGTCAGCGAGAACGTGCAGACCATGTCCGGTCTGTATAATTATGATGCCGTAATGGACGTGCAGTGGCCTTTCGGAGCAGGATTGAGCTATACGAAATTCGAATACAGCGACTTGAAGATAGTTTCGCCTTCTGCTGACGGCTTCACCGCCGACGACAATCTCGTGTTCGAGGTCAATGTGAAGAACATCGGTGACCGTGCAGGAAAAGAGGCCGTGATGCTGTTCTCAAGCGATGTCGTGGCAAGTGTGGTTCCTGATGTCAGAAGACTCCGTCAGTTCACCAAGATCAGTCTGGAACCTGGTGAGACCAAGACGGTTAGGCTCGAAGTTCCTGCCCATGACCTTGCATTCGTAGGCCAGGACTGTAGATGGCGTCTGGAAAAAGGTCAGTTCCGTATCGGTTGTGGCGGACAGTCCATCATGATCGAGTGTAAAGAAACCAAAGTCTGGGAAACACCTGATGTTGACTGATAGATTATTTGATTGACATGAAGAAGTTAAGTTTTGTTGTTGCGGCAGCAGTGGCTGCGATGTTGTCCTCTTGTGGAGGAAGTGCAGTGCAAAGTGCTGCTGGTGTGGATGTTCCGTCTGAGGTCAAGGTCGCGGACGCGGTGATTCCGATGGTCACTGTAGAGGGCGGTACTTTTGCCATGGGCAAGACACCGTCAGGAGTCAGGATTTCCGGAGCGACTGTCCACCAGGTAGTCCTGAAAGGATTCTCGATCTCAAGCCAGAGAATAAGCAAGGGCGTATGGAAGGCCGTGATGGGCTCAGATGCCGGAACTGCCACGTCAGAAACTGCACCTGTGGATATGGTCTCACAGGATGACTGCATCAAGTTTCTCGGCAAATTGTCCAAGATGACTGGTATTCCGTTCTCGCTTCCGACTGAAGCCCAGTGGGAATATGCATTGCTTACAGGTTCCATTGAGGCAGACGCTTCCTGCATGGAATGGTGTGCCGACGCATTTGTGGAGTCACTTGGAGATACACTTGTCATCGACCCGTTGTGTGCCGAAAAGACGGAGCAGAGGGTGACAAGATCCTATAAGTCCAGAGTCCCGGAAGGCGGATACGTAAAGAAACCTGGCTTGAGCTTCAGAGTTGTGGTGAATACCGGAACTGCCGTTCCTGAAGATATTCTTGCTGCTGTGGTTACAAGAGTGGTCGAGAGGGAGCACAGTTCTGCGTCAGAGGTTATCGAGGCAGCTGGAGTACAGTTCAGGATGATCGGCGTGAAAGGCGGAGCATTCGATATGGGAGCTACTCCGGAGCAGGGCAAGATGGCAGGCAGCGATGAGTCCCCGGTGCACAAAGTGACATTGTCAGGATTTGAAATCGGTCAGACTGAAGTGACTGCGGGACAGTGGCTTGCAGTTATGGGCAAACTCCCGTATATGAACAGCGCGGATGAACCGGAAAAGCCTGTGATTAACGTGTCATGGTACGATTGCCAGGAATTTATCGTGAAGCTCAACCGTCTGACTGGCAGAAAGTTCAGACTGCCTACCGAGGCTGAATGGGAGTATGCGGCGAGAGGCGGAAACCTTTCCATGGGCAAGCAGTTTGCAGGTTCGAATTATGTGAGCCAGGTGGCTGCATATCTGTCGTCCGCTTCATCCAAAGTGATGAAAGTTAAACAGTTCCAGCCGAACGAGCTCGGACTTTACGATATGTCGGGCAATGCTTGGGAATGGTGTCAGGACGGGCAGTATGATTACACATCAGCCGAGCAGAACGACCCTTGCTTCAATACCGCAGGCAAGTTCCGCATGTTGAGGGGCGGCAGTGCTGCATCCAAATGGGATGCCTGCAGGGTGGCCAACCGTTCGAGCATACCTGCATGCAACGTGAAATCAACATTCGGTTTCAGACTTGCCATCTGACGGTATTGATTACACCATATAGTTATGACATACATATCTGTACCTGATAAAGAGCGTCGTCTCGTATTCTATCTCGCAATGGAGGAATACGTGGCGGCGCATCTGCATACAATCCTCGCTGACAGGGCCGACAAGGAAGCATTCTTTATGTGGCAGGTGAGTCCTACCGTGATTTTCGGGCGCAACCAGGTAATGGAGGCAGAGGTGAACATCCCTTATTGCAAGGAGCATGGCGTAAATCTTTTCAGAAGAAAAAGCGGCGGCGGGTGCGTCTATTCTGACAAGGGCAACATTATGCTCTCCTATATCACGGACACGACTGATGTGGCTGCTGCCTTCGGAAAATATCTGGATGAGTTGTCCGGCTATCTTTCCGCTACTGGCGTAAATGCTTATAAGTCAGGAAGAAATGATGTAATGATAGACGGGAAGAAAGTTTCGGGCAATGCCTTTTTCCTGAAGCCGCAGTCCAGTATCGTGCACGGGACAATGCTGTTCGACACTGATTTCGATGCTCTTGAGCGGGCGATTACACCGTCCGGAGCCAAGATTCAGAGCAAAGGCGTCTCGTCTGTCCGCCAGCACGTGACCAATCTCAAGCCTTTATATGAAAAACTTGGCAGTCCGTTGAGGAATATTGACCTTTTCAAACTATATTTGAAGAAATGTTTCTGTTCGGAGGGAGAAACGATAGACGAGATCGTCCTGTCTGATGCACAGCTTGCTGATATTGAGGAAATTGAGGCAGGATATCTGAATCCGGACTTCCTGATGGGCAGAAACCACAGGTATTCGGTCCGTCACAGCGGACGAATAAACGGAGTCGGAGAAATCTGTCTGGAACTGGATGTGGAAGCGGAAACTGTGACCGGCTGCCACTTGTCAGGAGATTTCTTCCCGATAAAAGATGGATTGGAAGAATTGGTTTCAGAGAAACTGAATGGAAAGGAATATGATATCGCCAAGATCAGGGAGGCGCTCGGGAACATTGATCCGAGCCCTTATGTCGCCGGTCTTGGAACTGAGGCGTTCCTGTCCATTCTGAAACAATAGTAAGCTAACACATAAAAAATCAACACTTGATAATGGAAGAAAATCTTAAGAAAACCTGTCTGTATGACAGCCACGTGGCTCTCGGAGCCAAGATGAGCCCGTTTGCCGGATTTATGATGCCGATACAGTATTCCTCCATAACCGAGGAGCACAATACTGTACGTCATGCGGTCGGAATGTTCGACGTGTCTCACATGGGAGAAATTTTTGTGAGCGGACCGGACGCTGAGAAATTCGTCAATCATATTTTTACCAATGAAATCCGCGGCTTCGAGCCGGGCAAAGTTCTCTACGGAATGATGCTTCATCCGGACGGAGGCGTGGTGGATGACCTGCTGGTTTACAGGGAGTTCGAGCCAGATCATTTCCTGCTTGTAGTCAATGCGGCCAACATTGACAAGGATTATGAGTGGATTCTCGCTCAGACCGCAGGCTATGATGTGAAGGTGGTCAATGATTCCGACAACTGGGGCCAGATTGCTGTTCAGGGACCTGGCGCCGAGAAAGTCGTAACAGAAGTTCTCGGACTTGCAGAGGCAGCTGAATTGACATTCTACACTTATTATGAGGCACAGTGGAACGGCCACAGAATGGTGGTCAGCCGTACAGGTTACACAGGTGAGGACGGTTTCGAACTTTATACCACCTGTGAGGACATCAAGGAAATCTGGAAGAAACTTCTCGACAATGGAGTAGTTCCTTGCGGACTCGGATGTCGTGACACTCTGCGTTTCGAGGCAGGTCTTCCTCTTTACGGAGATGAACTTTCTGATACCATCACACCTATCGAGGCCGGTCTCGGGATGTTCTGCAAACTTGACAAGGAAGAGTTCATCGGAAAGGATGTAGTCGCAAAGCAGAAAGCAGAGGGAACTGAGCGTAAACTCGTAGGTATCGAGTTGGAGGACAAGGCGATACCTCGTGCCACATATCCGGTGGAAACCGAAGACGGGACACAGGTCGGTGTGGTCACTACCGGTTACCATTCCATCTCATTGGAAAAGAGCATCTGCTTCGCAATGGTGCAGACTGCATACTCTAAACTCGACACTCCTCTCTGGATCCGTATCCGCAAGAAAGTATTCCCGGGCAAGGTGGTCAAGAAGAGATTCTATCAGACAAATTATAAAAAATAATACTAACAACTGAAACATTTTGATTATGAGCAAAGTATTGGAAAGTCTCCGTTACAGCGAGACACACGAATGGGTGAAAGTAGAAGGCGATATCGCAATTGTCGGCGTTACTGATTTCGCACAGAGCGAGATGGGCGACATTACTTATGTGGATATGCCTGACGTTGACGATGAGGTTGTAAAGGACGAGGAATTCGGCGCTCTCGAAAGCGTGAAAGCTTCAAGTGACCTTATCAGCCCTGTCAGCGGTGTCGTTGTAGAGAACAACGAGGCTCTCGAAGATGCTCCTGAGCTGGTGAACCAGGATCCTTATGAGAACTGGATCATCAAGGTGAAGATGAGCGACCCTGAGGAGTTGAACGACCTCATCAGCGCTGAGGAGTACACCAAGTTGACTGAAAAATAATCTACTATGTCAACATTCTCATATTTTCCTCATACTGAGGATGATATAAAGTCAATGCTGGAGCGTATCGGAGTCGGGTCGCTGGATGACCTGTACTCCGATGTTCCGGATAAATTCATTTATCGCGGAGAATATGACCTGCCTGACGCAATGTCCGAGCAGCAGGTACGCTCATTCTTTGAATCCTTGGACAAGAAGGATCTGCATCTGAAAGTGTTTGCCGGTGCCGGCGCTTATGATCACTATACGCCATCGGTGATACCTTATATCTGTTCCCGTTCTGAATTCCTTACTGCATATACTCCGTACCAGGCTGAAATCTCGCAGGGAACATTGCGCTATATCTTTGAGTATCAGAGCATGATATGCGCATTGACAGGAATGGACGTGTCCAACGCTTCCATGTATGACGGCCCTACGGCTGCAGCGGAGGCGATGATGATGGCTGTTGCCTGCACCAAGCGCAAGACCAGAGTTCTGCTTTCTGAGACCCTTCTGCCTCATGTCAGGAAAGTGGTGGAGACATATGCCAAGTTCCACAATGTCCAGCTCGGCTATATTCCGATGAAGGACGGCCAGACGGGACTTGAGCCGATGGAAGAGGAACTGGCAAAAGGCGATGTGGCCGGTGTGATTGTGCCGTCTCTGAACAGATTCGGCATTGTCGAGGACCTTACAGGCTTCGCTGAGGCGGTTCATGAGGCGAAAGCCATAGCCGTAGAGTATTGCGACCCGTCTGCATTGGCGATAGTCAGGACTCCGGGCGAATGGGGCTTCGATATCGCTGTCGGCGACGGGCAGTCTCTCGGTATTCCGATGTGCTTCGGCGGTCCTTACGTCGGCTTTATGGCCTGCCGCAAAGATTATGTGCGCAAGATGCCGGGACGTATTGTCGGACAGACACAGGACGCTGACGGAAAGCGTTGTTTCGTGCTTACTCTGCAGGCACGCGAGCAGCATATCCGCAGGGAGAAAGCTACCAGCAACATCTGCTCTAACCAGAGCCTGATGGCCCTGTATGTGACTGTATATATGTCGCTTATGGGCAAGGAAGGTCTTGCCAAGGTGAACTCTCTTTCATCTGCAGGAGCGCATTATCTTTATGAAGAACTTCTCAAGACAGGCAAGTTCGAACCTGTGTTCGACAAGCCTTTCCTGAAAGAATTCGTGCTGAAACCGCTTGTTCCTGTAGAAAAACTTCAGCAGAAACTTCTTGAAGAGGGCTTTTTCGGAGCATTGGCTACGGAAGAAGGCTATGTAAGTTTCTGTGTTACGGAGAAGAGGACCAGGGCAGAAGTGGATTCATTAGTTGAAGCAGTCAAGGAGGTATAGATATGAAATATTACGACAAACTTATTTTCGAATTGTCCAAACCGGGACGAAGCGGATATTCTCTGCCGGAATGTGAGTTTCCTGTCAGTGATGTGGCTGTACCTCAGGCTCTTGCGAGAGAATCTGAACTGCCTCTGCCTCAGGTGAGTGAGGTGGATGTCGTCAGACATTATACGAATCTGTCGCAGATGAATTTCGGTGTTGATACCGGATTCTATCCGCTCGGCAGCTGTACCATGAAGTACAATCCTAAGATCAATGAGGAGGTGGCGGCAATGCCTGGCTTCCTCGGTTTGCATCCTCTCCAGCCGTCTGCATCAGTGCAGGGTGCGTTGGAGGTGTATTACGATATGGAGAAATACCTGTCGGCGATTACCGGAATGTCTGCGTTCACGTTCAATCCTTGCGCAGGCGCGCACGGTGAACTTACGGGTCTGATGATCATGCGTCAGTACCATATCAGCAGGGGAGATCTGGGCAGGACCAAGATCATCGTTCCTGACAGTGCACACGGAACCAATCCTGCCAGTGCGGCAGTCTGCGGCCTGGAAGTGGTAGTCGTGAAGTCCAAGGAAAACGGCCTCGTGGATGTGGCTGACCTGGCTCCGCTTCTCGGTGACGATGTCGCCGGCATCATGATGACCAATCCTAATACGCTCGGTCTTTTCGAAAAGGAAATCGCTGAGATTGCGGAACTGGTTCACGGATGCGGAGGCCTTCTGTACTATGACGGAGCCAATATGAACCCTCTCCTGGGTGTTGTACGTCCGGGTGATATGGGATTTGACATCATGCACCTGAATCTCCACAAGACATTCTCCACTCCTCACGGAGGCGGCGGTCCGGGCTCAGGTCCTGTAGGCGTGGCTTCCCATCTCAAGGAGTATCTTCCAGTGCCTCACGTGGTCAAGAACGCTGACGGCAAGTTCGAGATGGTGAATGCGGCGGAAAATTCAGTAGGTCACGTTTCCGGATTCATGGGCAATTTCGGTGTGATTCTGAGGGCTTGCTGCTATATCCTGATGCTCGGCCGCCAGAACATCCGTCTGGCCGGCAAGTTTGCGACAATGTCGGCGAACTATATCAAGGAGAGCCTCAAGGATTGCTACAAGCTTCCGATTCCTTCGATCTGCAAACATGAGTTCGTCTTCGACGGCCTTGTCAATGACGGCGGACGTCCTGCTACTGATTCTTCAGAAGAAGTGCCGGGCGCAACTACATTGGACATTGCCAAGAGACTGCTCGATTTCGGCTTCCATGCTCCGACGATTTATTTCCCTCTCCTGTTCCATCAGGCCATCATGATAGAGCCTACCGAGACGGAGTCCAAGGAAACAATCGACGCGTTCATCGATGTAATGCGGAAAATCGCGGAGGAAGCTGCAGAGTCTCCTGCCATCCTGAAGGGTGCGCCACACTGCACACCTATCGGAAGGCCGGATGAAACAATGGCGGCAAGACAGCCGAAGCTGAAATTCTGGGACTGATATATCTCGACAGAAGACATGATATTGACAATTATAGGCGCGGGGCCCGGCGGATATGAAACCGCTGCGGCCGCCGCTGCAAATGGCATTGAAACATATTTGATTTCAGAAGGCCCTCTCGGTGGAACTTGTCTGAATGAGGGCTGCATCCCTACCAAGGCATTGTGCCGTAACGCTGAACTGATAGAAGATGTCCGCAAGGCGGAGAAATTCGGTGTCAGTTTTGCCGGTCAGCCTGATGGCGCTCCAGCTTTTGTCTTCGATATCCATAAGGCTATGGAGAGGAAGAACGAAGTGGTGGACCAGCTTCGCGGCGGTATCGGCATGATATTGAAAAACAAACTGATACATATCGTGCAGGGCAAGGCTTCGTTCAAGGATGCCCATACGGTCGAGGTGAAATCAGCCGAAGGAGAGGTTACCGAAATCGTTTCGGATTACATCATGATTGCGACAGGTTCGGTATCTGCCTCACTTCCTATTCCCGGAGCTGACCTGGAAGGTGTCATCACGTCTAAGGAAATGCTTGAAATCGACCATGTTCCTGGCAGACTGTGCATTATCGGCGCAGGAGTCATCGGCCTGGAATTCGCATCCATTTTCAACAGTTTCGGCTCTCAGGTCACTGTCCTTGAATACTGCAAGGATGTGCTGCCGCATTTCGATACCGACCTTGCAAAGCGTCTGAAACAGGCTCTCGGCAAACGTGGAATCAATATCGAGACGGCCGCTCAGGTGCTTTCTGTGGAGAAATGTCCGGATGAAGGCCAGAAGGTGTCCTACAAGAAGAAGGACGCTGTGGAAGAGGTGGTTGCCGATACCGTTCTGATGGCAGTCGGCAGACGTCCTAATCTCGCGTCTCTGAATCTTGCCGACATCGGCATTGACTTTACCCCTAAGGGCATTGTCACGGATGCTGATATGCGGACCAATGTCCCTCATATTTTTGCTGTGGGCGATATCCGCGGCGGTCTGATGCTTGCGCACGTGGCTACATTCGAGGGTAGAGTGGCATTGAATACGATTCTGGCAGAGAACAACTTGCTGCAGGAGCCGGAGAAGATCGATTTCGGAATCGTGCCGGCGGCAGTGTTTACGGTGCCGGAGGTTGCGACTGTCGGTCTCACTGAAGAGCAGTGCAAGGAAAAAGGCTACGCCATAAAGTGCTATAAGTCAATGTTCAGGGCCAACGGCAAGGCTATGGCTATGGACGAGACTGAAGGATATTGTAAAATCATTGCCTATACTGGCGAAGACGGTACATATCCTAAGGGTACGATTTTAGGTGCCCATATACTTGGCGCACATGCTTCCGACCTGGTTCAGGAAGTGGCCGCAATGATGGCTCTCCATGGCACTGTCAATGACCTGAAATGCACGGTGCATTCGCATCCGTCACTCTCTGAAGTGGTCCTGAGTGCTGTGAGATAACGTTTTAGATGACTGATTTGCGAAATTAGTATCGTTTAAATATTGGAACAAGGGCGACAAATGAATACCTTTGCCGCCCTTATTCGTATTATGATATGACTGGTAAACTTGACTTTCATCCGAAATTTCTGACCTGTATCCGTTCCTACAGCAAATCGGCATTCCTTTCAGACCTGATGGCCGGCGTGATTGTGGGCATTGTAGCCTTGCCTCTCGCCATTGCATTTGCCATTGCATCCGGAGTGTCTCCTGAGAAAGGAATCATTACCGCTGTAATCGCAGGCTTTATCGTTTCCTTCCTCGGCGGCAGCAAAGTCCAGATCGGAGGACCTACAGGAGCGTTCATTGTCATCGTTTACGGAGTCGTCCAGCAATATGGCCTTTCCGGACTTGCTGCGGCTACTGTAATGGCCGGCGTGCTGCTGATTCTGTTGGGAGTGTTCAGATTGGGAACAGTCATCAAGTTTATTCCGTATCCGGTAGTTATAGGTTTTACCAGCGGTATCGCAGTCACGATTTTCACTACCCAGATGGCAGATGTGTTCGGTCTTACTTTCGGCGGAGAAACCGTTCCGGGAGACTTTATCGGCAAATGGATGCTGTATTTCAGACATTTCGACACAGTGAACTGGTGGGATGCTGCGGTGAGCCTTGTAAGCGTGGCGATTATCGTCATTGTCCCGAGAATAGCCAAGAGAGTGCCCGGTTCACTGGTTGCAATCGTACTTGTGACTGTGGCTGTCTATATTATGAAAAACAGCTTCGGAATCACCGGCATTGACACTATCGGCGACCGGTTTTCGATAGATTCCCATCTGCCGAAGGCTGAAGTGCCGTCGCTCGACTGGGAGGCTGTCAAGAGCCTTTTCCCGATAGCCGTGACCATCGCCGCGCTTGGAGCCATCGAATCCCTGCTTTCGGCTACTGTGGCGGACGGTATGATCAGTGACCACCACAACTCCAATACGGAACTCATTGCCCTGGGGATTGCGAATATGGTGACTCCGGTTTTCGGCGGTATTCCGGCTACCGGTGCCATAGCCAGGACAATGACCAATATCAACAATGGCGGCCGTACTCCTGTTGCGGGCATGATCCACGCGGTGGTCCTGCTGCTTATCATGCTGTTCCTTATGCCGTTGGCCAAATATATCCCGATGGCGTGTCTTGCAGGCGTGCTCGTGGTGGTTTCCTACAATATGAGCGGCTGGAGGACATTCAGGGCATTGCTCAAGAACCCGAAATCAGATGTTACCGTATTGCTCATAACATTTTTCCTGACAGTGGTTTTCGACTTGACCGTGGCTATAGCCGTGGGTCTTATGCTTGCATGCGTCCTGTTCATGAGGCGAGTAATGGAGACGACCGAGATTACCGCGGTGAAGAATGAGATCAAGGTGCAGGACGAATCCGGTATCCACACATACGACGAAGGCTTGTCCATTCCGAAGGGCGTGGAGGTCTATGAAATCAATGGCCCTTACTTCTTCGGCGTAGCCACTCAGTTTGAGGAACTTATGAGCGAATTCAGGGACCGTTCCAAGGTCAGGATCATACGCATGAGGAAGGTGCCTTTCATCGATTCGACCGGTATCCACAACCTTTCCAACCTCTGCGAGATGAGCCGCAAGAACAAGATTACGGTCGTGCTTTCAGGTGTCAATCCCAAGGTGCACAATACTCTCCAGAAGGCCGGCTTCTACCATCTGTTGGGTGAAAAGAATATCTGTCCGGACATCAATGTCGCTCTATCCCGCGCCCGCCAGATTCTCGAACAGAACTGTCAATGATGCTCTCAAGTAGAGGATGTCAATGCCGTTTTCTGCGTCCGGAGAACATCCGCTGAGGCAGTTCCATGGCGAATACGATACCAAGCGCGATGGCAAGTGCTGCCTTCATGGCAGTGAAACCGGTCATGGCCGACAGGTGGAATTGGCTGGAAATCAGATAATAAGTAAACCAGAACACGCCGGCTCCCGGCACAAGCGGGAAGATTCCGCAGAGCACGAACACTGTGCTCGGACATTTGTGTGATACCGCTGCAAATCTGGAAAGGATGCAGACCAATGCTGTGGCAATCAGTATCGCCACGAATGCAGAACTGCCCAATGCTCTGACCATCAGCAGGTAAGCCGCCCATCCGAGTGCTCCGATGATGCCGGCCGCGAAATATTGTTTCCTCGGTGAGCCGAAGAGAATGGCAAATGCGAAAGTACCTATGAATGCGGCCAGAAACTGCCATCCCAATCCTGATGTGCTCGGATGAATGCTCATCTGATGCAGTTCGATGATACCTCCGGCAGCCCATCCGTCAAGCATGAACGCAATACTTACACCGATTGCGATACAGAAAAATCCCAGCATCGCGTCAGTAAGTCTGGTAAGGCCGGCAATGTAGTCCGAGTTCACGAGATCCCTCACGCCATTGACATAAGGAACTCCAGGAATTAGCGGCATCACGGCACCGATGATGATGTTGCTCAGGCTCTCGCCGGCTCCAAGCCTGAATGCGACAATGCTAAGAAGCGTGGCTATCAGCGCGTTGCAGATGCCTCCGACGATTTTGGACATGTATCTTTCGCTGAAATACAGACAGAAAATATATAGCAGGGCCCCGATTACGAAGTCGGCCGCGCAGTCGATGAAACTGCCACCGAACACCGCGCAGAATCCTGCTGCTCCGAAGGCGGAACCGGCAATCTGCTCCCATGCAGGCTTGGGGCTGCCTGCTTTTATCCGTTCAAGTTCTTCCCGAGCCTGCTCCAAAGTATATTTGCCCGCAGCAATGTCGAAGCTCAACTTGTTTACAGCCACCACTTTGGACAGCTGTATGGCCCTGATAGGAATGAATTCCACCTTGGCATATCTGCCCGGAGAACTTGTCGTGAAGATACCGTTGCTCAGTACGAAAAAGTTGCCTGTCTCCACACCATAATGCGCAGCGATTCTCGCCATAGTGTCTTCCACTCTGGAAATCTCCGCTCCGTTCTGAAGAAGAATATGCCCCGCTTCAGATGCAAGCTCAAGTACATTGTCAGTGTTGTCGGTCTGATTCATGGAATTCGGTCATTCAGGACTGTTTCTTGGCTGTGGTCTTGAAATACAGGATGTAGAATATGATGATTGAGAGCGCGAATACTGATGCTCCTATGGTATAGTTCCAGGATGTCGGCATATTGAAACCGATCTTGGCTACACATAGATATGTGGTGCATACGGATGTCATGAATGCGGCAGGCAGCATGGTAATCATATAGGCAAGGCCTTTCTTGGTCTTCACCAGATAAGCGGTTGCGGTCCAGAGCATGAACACTGCCAATGTCTGGTTCGCCCAGCCGAAATACCTCCATATTACATTGAAACCGTCCTCGTCAGCGATATTGTACCAGAGAAGGAAGCCGGCGATGATGAAAAGCGGAATGCTGATCATCAGCCTGTTGCGTATCGGCTTCTGTGTCAGGTGCAGGAAGTCGGCCACGATGAGACGCGCGCTCCTGAAGGCAGTGTCTCCACTTGTTATAGGCGCTGCCACTACACCGAGAATGGCAAGGATACCGCCGAGAATTCCAAGCCAATTCTCTGAAACCTTGACCACAACATCAGGTGCAGATGCCGTGAGTGCTGCTCCTGTCGCTGCGGCTCCGCCATCGAAGAAAAACCAGGATGATACTGTGGCCCAGATCAATGCAACTATACCTTCGGTTATCATTGCTCCGTAAAATACAGGTCTGCCAAGCTTTTCATCGGAAACGCATCTTGCCATCAACGGGCTTTGAGTGGCGTGGAAGCCGCTTACAGCCCCGCAGGCGATGGTGATGAACAGACAAGGGAAAATCGGCTGTCCCTTGAGCAGTCCCTCAGACTCTCCGAGGTTGCCGAGCCCGTCCCAGATTTCCGGAAGCGCAGGCCATTTGATGAAGAGACACACCATCAGCGCCGCTGCCATAAAGATCAATGCAAATGCGAACAGAGGGTAGATTCTTCCGATTATCTTGTCGATAGGCATAAGCGTGGCCAGGAGATAATACAGGAAAATAATACCAACCCAGAGCATTATTGCCATTTTACTGCCGTCACCTGCGATGTCACCTAAAATCAGAGCAGGGCTGAATACGAACACGGTTCCTACCAGCATAAGCACGATGATGGAGAATGCCAGAATGAAGGTTCTTGTACCCTTGCCGAGGTATTTTCCGACAAGGTCAGGAAGTCCTGCTCCATTGTTTCTGATGGACAGCATTCCTGTCATATAATCGTGCACTGCTCCTGCGAAAATACAGCCGAGCACTATCCACAGATAGGATGAAGGGCCGAATTTGGCTCCCATGATGGCTCCGAATATCGGACCGGTTCCGGCAATGTTCAGAAACTGGATCATATAGACTTTCCAGGCCGGCATGGGAATGAAATCCACTCCGTCAGCGTGAGTGATCGCCGGGGTCTTTCTGGAAGAATCGATGCCGAACACTTTTTCGATTACTTTACCATAGATGAAGTAACCTGCCACGAGTGCCAAAAGGCTGATAAGAAAAGAATACATTGGCTTTCAGTTTATGGTGTGCAAACTTACATAAAATCTTGCGAATTTGAGTCAGTCTCGCCAAAAGATGTGTTATCTTTGCTTCCGAAAATTATTGACAGTGGAGAACTTTGACAAGAACGCGATAGAATCAGCCTATTGTATTTTTCATCAGAAGCTAAGGGTTTACATCTATTCCGGAAACCCTGTGCAGAAAGATGAAATCGAGACGGCCGTAGCTTCTTATGCGATGGATATGAACAGAGACCTGTATGAATACCTGGCGGCAGGGAAAGCGGACTATCTGATGGATCATCTGAGTTTTCGCGCTGACTTGGAGGATGCAGTGAACAAATTGGAAAAGATATTATAATATGGAGCATTTGCCTGAAAACGATATGCCGATGTTGGCTTCGGCTATCAATTTTTTATTGCGTGATGAGGAATTCGACAATCTGGATCAGATTTGCGACTATTTCCACAAGGACCGCAAGACATTGGAAGAGAAACTCTCTGCAGCCGGATTTGAATACAACGAACAGCAGAAAAGATTTATTTAGTAAGCGTTTAAAGGATTACTTAGTCATGAGAGCAGCGATTTATGGCGCAGGTTCATTGGGAACGATACTCGGCGCATATATAACCTCCAAGGGAGGAAACATTGACCTTATAAATCACAATGAGAAGCACGTCCAGGCTCTGAACGAAAAGGGAGCGAAGATTGTAGGAACTGTGGATTTCGTCCAGAAGGTCAATGCCATTACTGACAAACAGATGACCGGAAAGTACGACATCATTTTCCTTATGACCAAGCAGCAGGGAAACAGCGAGACTGTCCCGTTTCTCAAGGACTATCTTGAGGATGATGGTGTGATTGTCACGTTGCAGAACGGCCTTCCGGAGCACCAGATAGCAGATGTTGTCGGAGAAAAACGGGTTATCGGATGTACGGTGGCCTGGGGCGCGACAATGTTGGGGCCGGGGGTGTGTGAGCTGACCAGTTCACCTGACAGCCTGACTTTTTCATTGGGAACAATCTTTTCCGAGACCCCAAACCATATGGAAGAGGTGGTTTCTCTCTTGAAAATGATGGGGAGTGTGGAAATTGACAGGAATTTTATCGGAACCAGGTGGAGCAAACTGCTGATCAATTCTGCTTTCTCCGGAATGAGTGCGGTGCTCGGATGCACTTTCGGTGAGGCTGCGGCAAAGAAAGACTCAAGAAGGGTGGTGCAATCTCTTATGAAGGAGTGTATAGATGTATGTCATGCCTCAGGAATCAAGATCGAACCGGTGCAGGGGAAGGATATTGTGAGGCTCTTCGATTATCACAATCCTGTTAAGAAGGCATTGTCCTTCATGCTGATTCCTCTTGCTATCCGCAAACACGCGAAACTCAAGGCAAGTATGCTTCAGGACCTGGAGAAAGGAAAGAAGACGGAAGTGGATTCCATCAACGGCTCCGTTTCGCAGCAGGGCCGCAGGGTAGGAGTGCCTACTCCGTGCAATGACAAGGTAGTGGAGATTGTTCACCGTATCGAGGCCGGTGAACTCCTTCCTGGAAGGGAAAATCTCAGTCTTTTTAAGGCATAATCTCGGTTTAAAACCATTTAGGTAAAGTTTTTTGAAAATTTTTTGCCCAAATGTTTGCAAGTTCAGATTTTGTGCCTATCTTTGCAATCCCGTTTGGAAAACAAGACAACACTTGAGAGTCCAGCGATATTAAAAGTATTGAAAAACGCGGGGAATGGAGAGATTCGTTAGCTCAGTTGGTAGAGCACAACACTTTTAATGTTGGGGTCTCGGGTTCGAGCCCCGAACGGATCACAAAGAAGTTTTGCTTCCTTAGCTCAGTTGGTAGAGCACGACACTCTTAATGTTGGGGTCTAGGGTTCGAGCCCCTAAGGGAGCACAGAGAACGGAGATCAGAAATGGTCTCCGTTTTTCGTATATGTTATTCAGCGCGTTGCCCGCTATTGCTGTTGGCAGCGTAGTTCTTTTTTTTCACACCCATGAGGTCATGTTGGGCAGGTGAAGAGCGCATGGTCTGACAATACTAAAACGTATTTATAAAAATTATAAAGAAAAATCGCCTTTTTTGTTTGCTTTTAATATATATATATATATATATTTGCAGGCTCAAAAAGAAAGTGACGAATTCAGTTCTCAGCATGGACTGAATTGAAGGCTGATATATATACTGATATGTATACTGATATGTATAATGATTTTGGTAAACGTTCTATGAAAAGTTTCATAGCACTTATAGTCTGTCTGCTTGCGTTTTCCATTTGCCCGGTCAAAGGCCAGAACGTAGCGCTCAAGACAAATGTCCTCTACGATGCGACGGCTACGGTCAATGCCGGTGTCGAATTCTCGATTGCTCCGAAATGGACGATGGATATTTCCGGCAACTATAACGGGTGGAGTTTTTCAGACAACAGAAAATGGAAACATTGGCTCGTGCAGCCGGAAATCCGCTGGTGGTTCTGCAACAAGTTCATGCGCAGTTTTCTCGCCTTTCATCTTCTCGGCGCCCAGTACAATGTCGGAAATCTCCCGACAGACTTCAAGGCATTCGGCAAGGATTTCTCCTCATTGAAAAACTACAGGTACCAGGGCTGGATGGCAGGGGCCGGAATCGGCTATGGTTACGACTGGGCCCTGTCTAGGCATTTCAACCTGGAATTTGAACTCGGAATGGGTGTGATATACACCGGATACGAGAAGTACGATTGCCCGCAGTGCGGCAAGAAAGTCGATGAAAATCAGAAATTTATGATAGCGCCAACAAAGGCTGCTCTAAGCCTTGTTTACCTCTTCTAACAGGACATTGACATGAAAAATATATTTGCAATCGTAGCAGTTGTCATCTCAACTGTCTTTACAATGTCTGCCCAGACATTCGCAGACGGGCAGGTTGAGGCACAGAATGTATGCCTCGAGAAAGTTTCAGGAACTGTGATGCTGAGTTTTGACCTTGATGTGAGCAATCTTTCGCTTCCAGCGAACAAGGGTCTTGTGCTCACACCTGTAATTGCCGGAATATCAGACACATTGAGACTCCCCGCAATCGAAATGCTCGGAAGACTCCGCCATATATATTGGCTGAGAAACGGGGTTACGGCAACACAGGACCCTCTTGTTGTGGCACGACGTCATAATGGCGACCCGCAGGTGGAGCACTATGCCTACAAGATTCCCTATCAGCCGTGGATGAAAGGTTCAAGACTTTTTATAGAACAGGCTGACTGCAGATGCGCCCAGAAGTTGGGGAACGAAACATTGACAGTCCCGTCAGAAGAACTGGAACCGGAGGTGGAAAAAACTCCGTCAGAAGAGCCAGTGGAGTGGGAATTCGCTTACATCATGCCTCAGCCGGAAGCAGTGAAACAGCGTGCGGAAGAAGGTACGGCACGGCTGAACTTCGACGTGGACAAATATGACATAAGACCGGATTTCGGAAACAATGCTGCGGAACTGAGGAAAATAAGAGAGACTATCGACCTTGTAAGAAATGACAAAGACGTGAAACTCACCGGAATATATCTTCATGGTTATGCCTCTCCGGACGGCCCTTATGCGCATAATGCGGAACTGGCCAAGAATCGTACGCGCGCACTGGAAAAATACCTTGAGAACTATTATAATGAATTGAACAGTAGCCTTTTCTCGGTGAATTCCACCCCTGAAGACTGGAAAGGATTCAGAGAATTTGCGGATACTTGCGGTTTCCCGGGAAGATGGGATGTGCTCAATATCATCGACAGCAATATGACTCCTGACGAAAAAGACTGGACTATTATGATGCGCTATACTACGTTCTACAAGAATGTGGTGCTTCCTGTCGCTTACCCGTCACTGCGCCGCACAGACTACAAGGTCACATACGACGTGCGTAATTTCAGCCTTGAAGAGGCCCGGAAAATTATCAGAGAACGTCCACAGAAACTGTCCCTGAACGAGATGTATCTGGTTGCGAACTCTTATGTGGAAGGAAGCGATGACTTCAACAATGTCTTCGATGTCGCAGTCAGGATGTTCCCTGAAAGTGAAATTGCCAATGTCAATGCAGCCTGCGTGGCTCTCGAAAACGGCAATATGAAGGATGCCGCAAGATTTCTGTCCAATGCGGGGGATTCTCCCGAGGCCAAGAATGCCAGAGGCGTATTTGCGGCAATGAACGGAGACAATGAAGCTGCATTGGAACTGTTCTCACAGGCAAGTTCACTTCAGGCTGCGCGTAACAACTATAAGAAAATCAAAAACAATTAAATCCTATATTATCAATGAAAACAGGTAAACTTATTTCTATCGCTCTCTTGAGCCTTGCTGTGGCTTGCTCTAAAGAGAACGTCACCTCTAATCAGGGAGGTTCTGATGCAAATCAGTACATGGCTGTGGATATCGCTATGTCAGTCGGCTCTTCTACCAAAGCTCCTTCGGACTATCGCGACGGATCAGAGGCCGAAAGCACTGTAAATGTGAAAAACTCCATTTTCCTTTTCTATGATGCATACGGCAACTTCCTTACCTCCGGTGTCATTTCAGCGACTGAAGGCTCTGTGGATGAGAACGGAAACCTCAAATTGACAACAAATAATCAATCAGGTTACGTAGAGAAAGAGTCCAAGGCAGTTATCGTGCTGGGTCCTACAAGACTCCGTCCTGCCCTCGTGCTTGCGGTTCTCAACTATGACAATTGCGACGCTCTCAAGAATCTGTCGCTTGCTGATGCTCACACACAGGTGGACAAGAGAGAGATTTCTACTGAAGCGGGCAAGTTCACAATGACCAATTCCGTATATGTTGACGACGGAAAGAATATCGTGAATGCAACTCCGATTGCAGCTTCTTCCGTAAAGGAAACAAAGGAGGAAGCTCTCAAGTCTCCTGTCCAGATTTATGTGGAGCGCGAGGTTGCCAAGGTGAACATGAAAGCCAAGGAAGGCTTGAAACCGACTGCAGAAGGAAAAATATGTTTCGAGACTCCAAATGCAGAAAGTGTTCTCAACGGTGTCAAGGTTTCTGCCCGTATAGTCGTTGACGGTTGGGCTGCAAATGCTTTCAACACCACTTCATATCTTGTGAAAGATGTTCCGACTTCATGGCTTGTTACAAATCCTTTCGCGAACTGGTATGACGAAGCTGCCAAAAGGACATTCTGGGCTCAGGACCCTAACTACTCAGGCTCAGAGAAGTATGTTTTCGGCCGCACGCCTGAGGATGAGCCGGGAACATACAAGAATGTCAAGTATCTGTCTTGGAACGATGCCACTCAGAACAATGTCGATTCATACAACTACATGTATGAAAATACTACTGACAAAGCATCCGCAAGAGTAAATGGCGGTGAACTTGTCAATGTTCCAACCATTCTCATTGCGGCACATGTGGAGACAGCGAAGATCGGAGCGGCCTGGGAAAGGCAGGACATCTACAAGTTCGGCGGTCTTTTCTACACGGATGAGGCATTGAGAAATTATGCTGCCGAGCAGATTCTCAAGGGAAAACTGTATTGGGAATATACCACAGCAGAAGGCTTGAAAAAAGCTTCTGTGCTTCCGGATCAGGTAATAGCAAAATTTGTTGCTAATGTTGTCGACAACTCAGGTTCCGTCAAAGTCGAAGTTGAAGCACTTACAGCCCCTGCAGAAGGTGCAAAACTCATGAAAAAAGAAGGCGAGTCTGCATCTGAAATCGAATCGGCTAACTGGGCCAAGACTGTTGAGGACATTCTTAATGGCGAGAATGGTTTCAATATTGCCAAGAAAGAGCTTGTATGTTTCAAGAACGGTATGTGCTACTATCAGGTGCCTATCAAGCATAATCAGGCTGCCGAAGATGTTACTTATGGTACTGTTCGTAACCACATCTATGAGCTCACACTTTCCAAGATTGCTAAAATCGGTAATCCGGTATTCGATCCGGAGGAGAAACTCGTCCTTATCCCTGGAGAAGAGAAGAACTACTACGTATCTGCAGAACTCAAGGTTCTCAAATGGCGAGTTGTTACTCAGGATGTTGTAATTGAGTAATCTGTAATTGCTGTCGGCACAGACAGTGAATTTTTCGGGCGGACGGCCTTGACCGGCTTTCCGCTTGCCAAAGACCGGAGTCGTTCCGGCAAAAGTAGAATAACAATGAACAGAAAGGCTGATATAATGAAATTGTCGAAGCGTATCCTCGCAGTGACGGCTCTTTGCAGCATCGCTGCAATGACGGGCTGTGTGTACGATGACATTGACGGCTGTCCTACACGTCGGTACGTTCAGATTCGATATGACAAAAACCTCAAGTCAGCGGATGCCGCTTCGTCAGAAGTGAAATCCGTGAACATATATGCTGCAGATAAAGATGGAACGGTGGTTTATGTGAAAACATCATCGGCTGCAGAATTGTCGGAGAACGGATATCAGGTGAATATCAGCGACTTGCCGTCTGGGAACTATACATTGGTAGCCTGGGCGGACGGAGAGCAGAGGAATCCCGATTCCTATATGCCGATTTCTGTTGTCCCGGGAAAGACTCATGTCAATGAACTCAAACGCATAATTAAACGTAACCCGTCCGGTGAGGTAGAGAAAGACTTGACCCCGCTTTTTCACGGAATGGCTGAAAATGTGGACCTTACGGACTTCAGGACAGGTGGCGTTCGCCGCGCTGCGCTTTCCCTTACCAAGAATACCAACAATGTGAGAGTCATTCTCCAGCATCTTTCCGGAGAGCCTGTGGATGACAAGAATTTCAAGTTCTTCATTACGGACGACAACGGTACGACAGACTGGAACAATACATTGACAGTATCCGACTCAGTGAGTTACAAAGCCTGGTCAGTAAGCTCAGGAAGCGCTTCTGTGGAGAAGACTTCGTCGAGCAGAGCAGTCCAGACAGAAATAGGCGTGGCTATGGCGGAACTTACAGTGGGGCGTCTGGTAAAAGGACACAGGCCGATACTTAATGTCTATAATACGCACGGAGTCAGAGTCATTTCCATTCCGCTGATAGATTATGCTTTGCTGATAAAGGGACACTATAATTCGACGATGTCCGATCAAGAATATCTGGACAGGCAAGATGAATACAATCTGACTTTTTTTCTGGATAAGGAGGACCGTTGGGTAAGTTCGAGCATATTGATCAATTCCTGGAGAGTGATACTTGACGACATAGATATTTAGGATAATGCAGATGTTGATGTCCTGTATAAATAAACTGGTTGCAGTCAATGCCCGGTGCGCGAAGATGGTCACGGCAGCACTTGCCGCGCTCATCCTGACTTCGTGCATATATGACAGCAAGCCGTGCGATATCGAATATCCCGATAACGTGTCGGCTTACCTGACTGTGACTCTTAATACAGGGGACGTCAGCAACAAGATTCCTGGCAGGACAAAGACTTCATTGACAGAAGCGGATATGGAGTCAGGCGTTGAATCTGAATCACTTATACACTCCTACAGAATCTGGATCTTCGCATCGAGAGAGTCCGGAGACGGGGCGCAGCCGATAGGTTTTGCAGAACAGACTGGACTTGCCGGCACGGAAAATCGAGTCGTAAGCATAAAACTCCGTACCGGAAAAATGAACGGTGTCGATATATATGTTCTCGCCAATGCGGATGGCTGTTCCGGACTGATGTCTGGAGACGGCAGCGTGATGACAAGAGGACAGCTCAGAACCGGAACCGTAAGCGGATTCGGCATCAGTTCTGATATGAAACCTGAGGTGATGACGGTCCCTTCTGCTGGCCTTCCTATGTCGAGGGCGCTGACCAATGTCCCGCTTCAGAAGTATGTGTCTGAAAGCATTGACCTGAAAAATTCTATAGAGATTCCTCTTCTTAGGGCTGTGTCCAAGTTTCAGTTCTATATAGCCAAGGCCGAGGGAAATGCGGACATCGACGGTCTCAGTGTCCTCAATGTGGAATTTGGAAAAGCCGAGGCTTCTGCTACCGGTGTTTCCGGTAATTTCATCCCTCAGACAGCATTGGCCTTTACGCGGTCGGTGGATTTTGCTGATGTGAAGAGCCTCGATTATCTGTACACATCATCTGCGTTCCTGCCTGAGAATGTGGGCTATTATTCCCAGACGGTCAGATATACAGGCAGTTCAAATGTCTTGTTCAAGGCAGCGGACATAAGTCCGGTCAAGGATCCCACCGTTTTCAGAAGAGGCTTGGATGAAAACGCGCAAGCCTATGCTGAAAGAATGAGAAATGCAGGTCTGACATCTTTCTCTTCGTATTTTTTGGAGTCCGGTCACGCGCTTAGGGGAATTGTCAACTATCAGTTCTCTGCCAACAAATCCAGGAAAGTTTCCTTCAACATTGCCCCTGGCGAGTTCCTCAGAAATCACGAATGCATCATATATGCCTATGTCCTGAACGGGCGGGTGGAGGTAGAAACCACGCTGAAGTATCAGGTAATCGACTGGAAGAGCAAAAAGGACGTTAACATTGATTTCAACTGATTATGAAGTTCAGGTTTTTACATATTGCCATATTGACAACTGTCCTGCTGTGGGCTGCTACCTCGTGTATATGGGAAAAGGGAACTGACGTTTATGAGGATGATGTCGTAGTGGTTTCCTTGCCTGTGGAGAATCCTTCTTCAGAGTCCTATTCGATGGATACCAAGGCGACTGATGCAGAGGAAAGGGCGCTGAAAAATCTGTATGTGTATATTTTCAATGAAAGTGGAGCATTGAAAGGCTTTGCGGCATTCAACAGCGGACTTAACCAGTCCACATCGGATACAAAAGGCAAATACGGAACAGTAAAAATCAAGACCACAGCCGGGCGCTCATACATCTATGCTGTAGCAAATGTCTATCAGGAAGGAACTTATCCTCTCAAAACCACTATGAAGGACGGTATCAGGGAAACAATATTGCCTTCGGATGGCCTTCCGATAAATCTTTCTTGGGAAGCGGTAATGGATGGCAACGTGAACTTCACTCGCAAGCAGTTTTTGGCGCTTCCGTTCAACCGCAAGCCGGAAACAATTCAGGTTTCAAGCAGTTTCCTTATGACTGGGGCGGCTAATGGAGGTAATGTGGTGAATATCAATAAAAAAGGTCGTGTCGAGACTACATCTTCCGGCAATGAAGATATGATTCGACTCACTCGTGTCGTCTCCAAAGTCCGTTTCAATATCAGCATTGCCCGTGGTGAAGTGGGGAAAAGCTTCAAGGCTGAGCAATACCGCATTGTCAATGTCGCCTGCGTCGGCCCTCTTTTCTCTTCCGACGATGCCGGCATCGAGAAAATCTATTCTGTCGAACCGGTACAGACCAATTTCAATAACATATCCGGAATTTTCGCGCCAAATGATGTGGATGCTTCCGGAAGGCAGTATTTCGAGGTGTATCTGCCTGAGAATAAGCAGAATGCGGTCAATAAGGTGACTAAGTGGCACGAGCGTGAGGCTGACGGGATGTCTATACCGAAAGCTTTTGTCAATGCCCCTGAGTTCGGAACCTACGTGGTTATCGACGGAACATATACCGAGCAGACCACAAGCTACACCAGAAATGCGGCTGTTACGTATTACGTTCATTTGGGAGACTGTACAGCGGATGTCAATGACTATAATGTGGAGAGGAATTCCACATATACGTTCAATGTCTCCATTTCAGGCGTGGACAATATCATTGTCGAGGCAAAGCAGGAAACCCAGACGCAGGAACAACCTGGAGCGGAGGGTATCGTGATGGAATATGGTACTGCCGGGAAGACGCTTTCATTGGACAGCCATTACGAATATATGGTGATGCGCTTCTATATGAACGATATCAAGATGTTGAAGGAGAAGGGCTTAGGCTATGTGTATCAGATTTCCGATCTCGGCAATCAGTCAGAAGTTATGATGGTGACAGACAAGGTGACCGGAAACTTGAATGGCGCCACTACTGACTGGGTGGAATTTGCCATAGGCGGTACATATTCATCCTCGGCAACAGAGCGTGGAACTGCGGTAGCTTATCCTGGAAAAGGAAAATCGTCGCTCTACAACATCAACTCTTTCCTCAAATTGCTCTATGACAATGCGGATGTCATAACTTTCTGGTCAGGCGGATCCAAGGCAAATCCATACATTGATGTTACATGCTTCATCGACGAGAATTATTATCCGTCCAAGTCATGGAACGAGTATGTTAATGATGTCCCTAAGAGAACATTCTATGTAGCCAACTCGGTCAGTGAAAGTAAGGATAATAGAAGTGTGTATGCAACAGTTGCTTACGGACTTAATCAGTGTAATATCCAGACTTTCTATGATAGAGCCCATGCCGGAACTGTGGTTGCCTACGGATGCGAGACTACGAATGATGAGGCAGGGAAGGGCTTTTCTGCGGCTCCGGTTTCCAGTGGAACCGACAGCTGGAACGGAAGGAATAATCAGATCAGCGATTTGTCGCAGTCTAACTACCGCATTTCATGGAAAGATCTGGCTTCCAACAAGAGGTTCTACCGTGCCTGTATGTCCAGAAACAGGGATTTGAATGGTGACGGAGTTATAGATGATAATGAGATACGCTGGTATGCGCCTACGCTCAAGCAATATGCAGGACTCTGGTTGGGAGAGAATGTCATCAGTACGGACAGCCGTCTGTTCAACAAGCCTACTTCAATCTTGGGAAACGCACCGTACAATGATTATGCGGGTGGTAACCGTATGATATACTGGACTTCCACAAAAAATGTCTGTGATTATTTTGCGGAAGAAGGTATGGCCACCAATAGTGCCACATCCGGGAAGTGGTCTGCTTCTTATCTGAGATGCGTACGCAATCTCCAGTCATACGATGAAGGCTATGACAAGACTCCGAGCGAGTATTATACTTCCACCAAACAGGATGGTTATACGAAACTGTCGCTCGATAGAATCGATGCGAGCGCATTGAATGTTTCCGGAGAACAAGGCGAACTGAACAATCATAATGAACGTCAGGATGACAACAAGCCTGCAAAAAGTTTTCTTGTCGCATCCCAGATTCTTTCAGGTACAATGCAGACAGTTGTAGAAGGGACATATACTTGTGCACAGAATTATACATATGACTCGAATTACAAGTGGCGAGTTCCAAACCAGCGCGAGTTTATCCTGATGTATCTGGCAGGGCAGGGGGCAAACTACAGCACTTGCCGTACAGGTTTCTCAAATTCTGCATTCCGATATGGCTGGCAAACTCAAGGAAGCCTCATTACGATGTTGTATCCAGCTCAGAAAACATATGGTGTCAAAGTTCGCTGTATTAGCGTGTTGCAATAATCGTTTCTAAATTTGTCACAGATTTTCTGCACTCGTTTATGTGAATTTTCGCATTGATTTTACCACCGTATGTAGATTTTTACCGACTATCTTACACGTCATTCTAAATTTTTAGTCTTTACTTTGCACCCAGAGTCAGGGACGAACGTATAAATTGGTAACCGGACGTCTTCTAATAAAAACTGAGAATTTAGAAGCTGATATAGATAGATTGGATCTATTGCTTCTGACCCCCAAGAGATACGGATGTGAAAGTTCGTATCTCTTTGCCTTTTTAGGGGGCATGCTTTTGGTGCCGCTGTTTATTTCTTTATGAACAGAGTTTCAGGACAAAGTTCTGAAATCGATTCCCTGTGCGTGATTATGATAAGAGTCTTGTTCTGTGAACACTCACGCAGATTTGCAATCAGCGCTTTTTCGGTTTCCGCGTCCAGAGCTGAAGTCGGCTCGTCCAGAAGCAGAATGCCGCCCTGTCTGAGCAGGGCTCTCGCTATGGCGATTCTCTGGGCCTGTCCCTCGCTGAGGCCTGCTCCGGATTCTCCGCATGCCGTATTCAGACCGTCAGACAGAGACCATACGAAGTCTGCCATAGCATAGTGGAGTGTCTGGCGGATTTCATCCTGTGTGGCATCAGGACGTCCTAGCAGGAGATTGTCCAGGATAGTGCCGCTTATAAGTGTGTTGCCCTGGGGAACATAGATGAAGTTGCCCCTTGTGGATGGTGAGGCTTTCAGGACATTGTCCTTGTTGTATATATAGATGTTGCCCTTGTCAGGCTCCAGCAGAGCCAGCATCAGGCGGATCAGCGTGCTCTTGCCGATACCTGTCTCGCCGAATATGGCCGTGAGGCTGCCCGGCTTGAAATCGTATGAAAAATTATCGAAAATCAGCTTCTCTCCATCAGGATATGAAAACGAAAGGTTCTCTATCCTTATTCCGGATGTCCCGTCCAGTACGATGTGCTTGTCAGTGTCTTCCGTCTCGATGTCGTCGATTTCCCTGAGCCTTTCAGCTGATGCTGCCGTGCGGATAAAACCGGGCACCTGACGGCTGAGGTCAAGTATAGGCCTTTGAATCTGGGAAATAAGCTGGAGGAACGCCGCCATCATACCGAAGGTCATTGTCCCGTTTTGCAGACCATATACGCCCCACAGCAGTACGGTAGCATATCCTGCACCGGCTCCGAGTCTTATCATTGTCCTGGAAAACAGGGCGAAATCCGTCTTGGTTATGACCTTTTCCTCCAGTTCGTCCTGCAGCGAGTTGAGCCTTTCCCTCGAGTAGTCAGTATGTTCCATCGCGGAAATGAGTGTCCTGTGCTGGATGTTCTCCTGAATGTGGCTCTGCACGCTGCTGTCCGAGTCCTTGATGTCCCTGGTCAGCCTGCGGAGTTTCCGGAAACAGCTTTTGCTCAGTATCAGTGCGACAGGCATGATGAAAAATACTGCCAATGCAAGTCTGTAGTCGATTTTCGCAATGAAATAAGTGGCGAGAACCAGCTGGACAAGAGTACCGGTGAGTTTGGGAATCGTATAGCAGACTGTTTCCGTGATTTCAGTAACGTCATCCATCAGTCTGTTCAGCAGGTCGCCCGAGTGCATTTTTTCCTTGCCGGCCCATTTCCCGGTCATGATTCTTCCGAAAAGCCTGCTTCTGACATCGCCACGGAGTGTTATCTCGCTCTTGGCTTCGATTCTCGCGCTTGCTATGGACAATGCCTGCTGCAGCAATATGCACCCTCCGAGTGCAAATGCGAAAGTCAGAATCCTTCCTTCCGCGTCACCGGTCGCAATGTCGATCAGATGCTTGCTTACCCAGATAAAGAACATTGACACGGAAAAATATGCCGCTTCAATGATGCAGCACAGTATTACCTGCCATCTTGTTTTGCGGGAAATCTTCCAAATCCACTTCAGGTCGTTCCCGGCGCCCGATACCAATGCCATATTCTGCTGATTATGAGGATACTTCCGAAAGTTACGAAAAAAGGCTGAACAAATTTCTTTGTCAGCCCTTTAACTTGTGGAGATAGACGGAGTCGAACCGACGACCCTCTGCTTGCAAAGCAGATGCTCTAGCCAACTGAGCTATATCCCCGTTTGCGTTTGCAAATGTAGGAACATTTTTTTATATTTACAAAATATGAATGAATTTTTTTAGAATATGGATGCGATTTTTGTGAAACCGCGCGTGGAACTGCGCAGAGCAACTCCTGCAGATGCTCGATTTATTTCGTGGGTAGTGCTTGAGGCAATGGACAGAGAGCATACTGAATTTGCTTCCAAGCCGGGCTTGGAGGCCGTGTTGGAAAAGATATGCAAACGGGACGATACACTGTACAGCTGGAAGAATACATGTATCGCTACATACGGCGGAAAAGTGGCCGGAGCATTGATTGCATATGACGGAGCCCCGTATAAAGAAACGGCTGACCTTACTTTCTCATTGATTTCCAAAGCATTGGATATGGACAAGCCGAATCCCGGCACGGAGACTGAGGCTGGGGAGTACTATCTCGATTCTTTGGCTGTGGCACCGGAATTCCGTGGCCACAGCATAGGCAGCATATTGATACAGAATGCATTGGAAGAAGCGCAGGCTCTTGGATTTACGAAGGCGACTCTTCTTGTGGACAGCAGGAAGGACTATCTTCAGCGCCTCTATGGCCGTCTCGGCTTCGAGAACGGAGAGACGGTGACATTCTTTGGGGATGAATATATAAAAATGTATCAGGAGATATAAGAATGAAGAGATTTTTCGTGTCAATGCTGATGGCCCTCGTGCTGTCGGCATTGTCTTTCGCGCAGAACGGAAGGATAGTCACCGACGAGTGGCTGAGTCAGAACTACACCAAACGTGAGGTCATGGTAAAGGTCCGTGACGGCATACATATATATACTGTACTCTATGAGCCGAATCAGGAATATCTTGCAAAACTCGGCAGAAAAACCTCTCCGGTGATGCTTCAGCGCACTCCTTATTCACTGAAGCCTTATGGGCTCGCTCCCGGAGAACTTGGCGTGAAGAAGGCCGGTTCAGGGTTCGGCGGCTCTCTCAAGGGTGATATGGCCAATTATGTGGCTGACGGCTATATAATTGTGTATCAGAATGTAAGGGGCAGGATGCTGAGCGAAGGAAAATACGAGCAGATGCGCCCTTATGTGTCCGGCATTGACGGCGCTGCCGATACTGTCTATGTGAAAGGAGTCGTGCAGACCGATGATGCCACGGACGTCTATGATTCGATAGAGTGGATATTGGCCAATACCGCGAACAACGGCAAGGTCGGAGTGAAAGGAGTTTCATATCCGGGATTCTATGCCACGCTGGCCATATTGTCCCGTCATCCTGCCATCAAGGCGGTTTCGCCGCAGGCGCCTGCTACAGACTGGTATATGGGCGACGATGCACATCACAACGGGGCATTGTGCCTGACAGATTCATACAGATTCGGTTCCGGCTTCTATCGCGAAATGAAGAAACCTGCTACGGTAGCTCCTTCAAGCCTTGTCCGCATTGACGGGAATATCTATGACTATTTCAAGGGCAAGTCCATTTCCGAATTGTCAGCCTTTTTCGGCGACTCTCTCCGTTTCTGGAGCCAGATGATGGTCCATCCGAATTACGACGCCTTCTGGAAAGACAGGGACCCGAGTCGCCATCTTAAGAATATCACTGTCCCTGTGATGGTTACGGGCGGATTCTATGATGCCGAGGACTGCTATGGCGCATTCCGCACCTATGACATGCTGAAGAAAATGTCGCCTGACTGTCCGCTCTACCTCACTGCCGGTCCATGGTATCACGGTGGCTGGAACAACCGCTCTGCAAGAAATCTTTCCGACGCGTGGTTCGGAGAGGCTACCGGCGCTTATTATCAGGACAATGTGGAATATCCGTTCTTTGCATATTATCTGGACGGCAAGGACTGCGGCGAAAGACTTCCGCGCGTAAATATCTGTCCTTCAGGCGAGACCATGCGCGGCGTTATGGAAAACCGGAACGTGACAGATTTGTGGGAAAGTTACGATGTATGGCCGCCTGTAGAGATGAATTTCAGGAAACTCTACCTTTCCGGAGAAAATTCATTGACCTTCGGACAAGGCGGAGAGGCTTATTCAATGTCTTCTGAGCCAATGTCTTATAACCGTTCCATCACATCTGATCCCGCTTCTCCTGTTCCTTACATGGACAGTGACGCGAACAGCCGCGACAGGGCCTATATGGTTGCTGACCAGAGATTCAGTTCTGCACGCAATGACGTCGCCGCCTACACGTCACCTGTTCTGGAAAAGGAACTTCATCTCGCAGGACCGGTCAATGTTCATGTAAGCGTCTCCGTCACGCCCGAGGACAATGCCCGCCTGACAGACGCGGATGTCATTGTGAAACTGATAGATGTCAGACCTGACGGCTACCAGATGCTGGTCAGAGCTGATGTCATGCCGCTCAGATTCAGAAAAAGCTTCGAGAAACCGCTGCCGCTCAAGTCAGGCAGGAAGGTCAATGCGGATTTCACGATGTGTGACATTGACCATCATTTCCTCCAGGGGCATACGCTTATGGTTCAGGTGCAGGCTTCATGGTTCCCGCTCATTGCCATGAACCCTCATACTTATCTGAAAAACCAGTATGAAGCAGAGGCCACAGACTACAAGAAAGCGGTCATGACCATCTGGTCAGCAGAAAGTTATCTGGAACTGCCGGTCATTTCGTTCTGATTCTGTGAAAACTCCATCCGAGGCCGATCATCAAGTTGTTCGGCCTCTTCAAGTCTGTAAGCTTGTAGCCGATATTCAGGAAAAGACGCTTGGTGAGACTGGCCTTGAGATTGAACACCTGGTAGAATCCGTCGAAATCGCTTCCGTTATAGATGATGTTGTGGCCGACGCCGACTCCTACCGTGAAAATCGGCATTATCAGCTCTGCCCTGAGTGATAGGCCTGCTGCCAATGATTCTTTCAGCGGAGGTCTTCTGACGAGCAGCTTTATGCCGTCTTCAGTATGGTCGGTGCCTGCTATATGGCTTCTGAGGTTGGCGCTTTCATCATATTGCAGATCCACGGAAAGACCTGCTGCAAAGCACTTTCCGACGCGGTACATAGGGTTCAGGTCAATGCCGGCCACAGCGAACTTGTTTCCAAGTATATAGGCATTGTCCTCATACATGAGACCTTTAGAGCGCAGAGCGCCGTAGAGTGTCAAGTTCAGCGACATCCTGTTTATGAATCTGCTTTCATCTTTCTCATCCGGAATGCTGCAATAAGGCCTGGTGCCTGACCAGATGTCATTGAACCCGTAATCTGCTTTGCGGCTCAGTTTGGCGCCCGGTTTTCTCATGCTGCATTCTCCGAAACCGTAGGTGCCGCCCACCTTGATGCCCAATGTGTTTACTCCGGCGTTGGGATATCTCGTGTTGCCGTTAGAAAAATGCGAAATATCGACTCCGAAGAACAGAGTCGCCTGATTTACAGGGCGGTAGGTGAGGATCAGACTGGCATTGATATAGGCATTGACCTTGCTGCCTACTACGGTGTTGTAGATGTTGGATTTGCCGTCAAGTTCTTCGTCGTCGTGAAATGGCTTCCAGCCGAATGATGCGCCGAAATTCCATTCATAATCAAGTGAGAGGCGGCTGGCAAGTCTGCATATCTGTGCTCCCTGGAATATATAGACCGCAGTCGGCATGCCGATTTCCTTCTTGTCGAAAAAGGTGTTCCAGCCTACTCCGATTCCCTGGTATGCGGTAGGGAACAATGTCCCGAATGTGCTGGACGCGGGGAACTGGTAGGAGTATTGAAGATGTGCTGATGCACTGTAGTTCAGGGGCTTGCCTGTTCCGTTCTCTCCTCTGAAGAACTTATGTGTCGGCATCAGCCATGCTCCTCTGGCATTGATTCCTATTCTGTGTGTGGACGGAGTGTTGCGTGTGGAATCGCGCGGAACCGAGCATGACGCGGACGTGTGGGCCGAACCGGTCCAAACATTCAGTGTCATCAGCAATATGGTCAGAAGGGTAGCCCGCAGAATCTTTTTCACAACTTTCCGTCTTGGTTTTTTCGGAGACCGAAGTTAATCCCTTTTTCCAATGTTTCCAAAAATTTTTGTTTGTGGAGCGTCCGGTGAAGTCATTTTGCATATTTTGCGCAAATGTTATAAATTAGCACTTTTGAAGAAAAAATCGGAAAGATGACCAGAGAGGAACTAATCGAAAAAGTTAACGGAATTCTGTCAGAAGAGTTTGAAACAGATGTGACCGAAATGAGACCTGACGCACCTATGCTTGAGGTTCTGGATTTGGACAGTCTCGATATGGTGGATGTTGTCGTGCTCGTGGAGAAGAATTTCGGATATGTTATGAAGAAAGAGGATTTCGCCAAGATCAAGACTTTTTCTGACTTCTACGATTTCCTGCAGGGGAAAATCTGATTCGTCGCAATATTTTCGCGCAATGGCAAAGAACTGGCAGGGAAAGTCCCGCGGTGGACGTACTGGATATGAGATTTTCGTCTTTCTGATCAGACATTCGGGAGTCAGGACAGCCTATTGCCTGTTGGCCTTCGTGGCATTGTACTTCATTCCTGCGGCACCGCGTTCCACAGCGGACATCTGGCGTTATGCAAGAAAGATCTTAGGTTACGGACCGCTGAAATCAGCATTGTTCATCTACAGGAATTATCTTTCTTTCGGGAAATCCATCATTGACAGGGTCGCAATATCTTCCGGCTTGTCGGACCGGTTCCATTATAAGTTCGAAGGCTACGAGGCGCTGCTCGAGGCATTGGACGGGAAAAGGGGAGCGATAGTCATAAGTGCGCATTTCGGTAACTGGGCTGCAGGAGAGCCGTTTTTCAGACAAGGGAATACCAAGATGTCGCTGGTGATGTATGACAATGAACATGCAGATATCAAGGAAGTCCTCGATGAAAACCGTTCTGCTGACGCGTCTTTCAGGATTATTCCTGTAAACAAGGACCCGCTCGCGCACGTGTTTATGATATCGGAAGCCCTGGACGAAGGCGAACTTGTCTGCTTCCTCGGCGACAGATACGTGAACGAAGACAAACTCCTGACCTCTGAATTGATGGGGCACAAAGCTGATTTCCCGTTCGGCCCATTCCATCTGGCGGCAAGACTGAAAGTTCCCGTGTTCTTCTATTTCGCTGTGCGTGAGAAAGATATGACATACAGGTTCAGTTTTGTCAATGCCGAAAAACCCGTCTCGCGTAAAGGTGGGGAAGACATGATATTGGGCCAATTCATCAAGTCATTGGAAAACGAAATGAAACAGCATCCGGAGCAATGGTACAATTACTATGATTTCTGGAAATTGAAAAAATAACTCACTATGGACAGCAAGTACAAGGGGAGAAGAATCTCGGCTCTCGACGCTCAGAGGGCGGCCCATGAAATCGCGTTTGCGCCTGTTGTGTTTCAGGTAAGCCGGCTCATGATCAATTACGGCATTTTCGAAATGCTCGAAGCGGCGGGTCGGGGTGTCCCTGCCGGTATGACAGCTGAAGAAGTGGCTGAAAAGGCAGGAATCTCGGTCTATGGCGCCAAAGTGCTGCTGGAGTCGTCTCTGACTGCAGGAACAGTGTTCCTCAATGACAGTCGTTTCACTATTTCCAAAGTCGGATGGTTTCTCCTCAATGACCCGATGGTGCGCTCCGACATTGACTTCAATCATGATGTGAACTACAAGGGACTTTTCCATCTGGACGAGGCTGTGCGCACAGGAAAACCTGCCGGACTGAAGGAGCTCGGTCCATGGCCGACATTGTACGAAGGGCTTTCTTCTCTGGAGCCCCAGGTGCAGAAAAGCTGGTTCGGCTTCGACCATTTCTATTCGGACAATTCATTCGAACAGGCTCTGCCACACATATTTGCGTTCCCGACAGCTACAATTCTCGACATTGGCGGGAATACAGGCCGTTTCGCTCTTAAAACCGTGAGCGAAAATGCCCAGGTCAATGTTACAGTGATGGATCTTCCGCAGCAGCTTGCTATGCTGAAGGACAACATTGACGGAAAACCCGGAGCCGAAAGGATCCATACAGTAGCAGGGGATCTGCTGAATCCGGAAACGGTCATTCCGGGCGGTTTCGATGTGGTCTGGATGAGCCAGTTCCTCGACTGTTTCTCTGAGCAGCAGGTAGTCAGCATCCTTTCACGTGTCGCTTCCGGGCTTAAGCCGGGCGCCCGTGTATATATTATGGAGACGCTCTGGGACAGGCAGAAGTTCGATACTGCGTCCTTCGACCTCGCGCAGACAAGCGTGTATTTTACCGCCATGGCCAACGGCAACAGCAAGATGTTCTACAGCAATGACTTGTTCAAGATGATTGAGACTGCCGGCCTGCGGGTGGATGAGATTGTCGATAATCTCGGCTATGGTCACAGTCTGATACGTTGTTCTCTTGCAAATGCTTAAAGGAAAGGTATTTATATCGGCCTCGGCGATGGTGACATCTCTCGGAGAAGGCGTGGAACGGAATTTTTCGGCCTTGCTTCGGGGAGAAGTCGGCGTGCGTCGTGTCGTAAAACCTCGTGTTTCCCAGTCTCCGGTTACAGCCGGGATTATTCCGGATTCTGTATATGATGCTTTATACGAGCGTTATGACAGGCAGCGGACATTGACATTGACGGAAATCATCGCAGTTCACTGCATCAGTTCCGTTCTCGGAAACCGCAGCGCGGACGGCATCGGACTGGTGATAGCTTCAGCGAAGGGAAACATTTCGCTTCTCGAAGGTCATAGCGCGGAGTGGGCAGAGTTCCACGGGGAGACCGGCGAGGTGGCGGGAGTCGTGGCTCAGCATCAGGATTCGCCAGGCTCTCCTGGTGCGGACTCAGCTCTGCTGCTCGGCCCGATGGCCAGGAGAATCGCCTCCAGGTTCGGGATCAATGCGGATGATACATTTGTCGTTTCCAATGCCTGCATTTCCGGAATTACGGCTGTTGCAGTAGCCAGAAGACTCATTCTCTCGGGACGGTATAAAGAGATGGTCGTGGTCGGCGTCGATACACAGAACCGATTCATTACCAGTGGTTTCGCGTCCTTCAAATCACTTTCAGACGATGTCTGCAGACCTTATGACGAATCACGTTGCGGACTGAATCTCGGCGAGGCGTGCGGGGCGATGTTATTGACCACGGAAGGGGATGGTGTCTGCATAAGCGGAGCGGCATTGACCGATGACGCGAACCATATTTCAGGCCCTTCAAGAACCGGTGACGGACTGTATTTCGCCATGCGCAAGGCAATGTCGGAAGCAGGTGCGGACAATGTGGATATGCTCCAGATGCACGGCACCGCCACTGCATATAATGATGAGATGGAGTCCAAAGCCTGTTCGCTCGCAGGGTTGCAGAACGTGCCTGTGCAGAGCCTGAAGCCATATTTCGGGCATACGATGGGGGCTTCCGGAGTGATAGAGACCATTATCGCGGCTGAAGAACTCCGTGAGAGGATTCTGGTCGGAACACCGGGCTTTGAGACGCTCGGAGTCCCTATGCCGCTGAATATCAGCCGGTCCAATGTGGAACTTCCGTCCGGAAAACCGCTCCGGGCATTGAAAACAGCCTCCGGTTTCGGCGGAACCAATGCGGCGCTGCTTCTGGAATACTCTCCTCAAGATGCGCTCTCGTGCGAGTCTCCCGTGAAGGTCAATGCAGATGTTCTCAGAACGGTTCTGGTGGAATCAAGTCGCATCTTGCTGAATGATAAAGAAGTGTATTCTTCCGACTCTGTTGATTTTCAGGACTTTATTCGCTCTGCTTTCAAGACAGTCTGCGCTCCGAACATGAAGTTCTACAAGATGGACAGTCTGTCCAAACTTGGCTACGTCGCGTCTGAAGTGCTTCTTGACGGCATTGAATATGGAGAAGAGGACTGCGGACTCATTTTGTCAGGAGTTTACGGCAGCCTCGATACGGATATCCGGCATCAGCAAATCATTGACACAGAAACAGATGCCTCCGCGAGTCCTGCAGTGTTCGTCTATACGCTTCCGAACGTGGTGGAGGGCGAGATTTCCATCCGTCATCATATCAAGGGTGAGAATACCTGGTTCTGGTCAGATGACAGGACGCTTTCAGACGTGCGTGAGTATGCTGTGCTGTCAATGTCTGCACAGGATATGAAATATTGCATTGTCGCTCACATTGATTTTCTGAATGGCAGATATTTCGCTAAATTTGAACTCTTGGTCCGCCGATAGCCGGACATTGTTATTCTGATAATTGTAGAAATTATGGATGAACTTATAGAAAAACTTAAAGCCCAGCTCATTGAGGCTCTGAATCTTGAAGAGATTACGCCTGAGGACATTGACCCGGAAGCTCCTCTTTTCGGGGATGACGGGCTCGGGCTCGATTCTATCGACGCGTTGGAAATTATCCTGCTCCTGGACAAGGATTACGGCATCAAGCTGAAGAATCCGGCTGAGGGAAAACAGGTGTTCTATTCGGTCAAGACCATGGCCGACTATATCCGCGAACACGGGAAAACTGCATAATATGGAAGTCTATGTGAGCGGGCTTGGTGCGATTTGCGCGGCCGGGACCAATGTAGCAGAATGTCTGGAGTCAATGCGGAGCGGCCGTTCAATGCTTGCTCCTGTGAGACGTTTTCAGACTGCTCTCGGGTTCCCCGTCGGTGAGGTCTGTCTTTCTGATGACGAACTTAAAGATGCGTTAGACATTGACAGACAGGAAGTTGCAAGTCGCACGGCTCTGCTCGGACTCAAGGCTGTGGACGAGGCATTGACAGATTTCGTCAGGCGTAGTGGCAATGCAGACGGGCTGAAAGAACTCCGCTGCGCATTTCTGTCCGGTACTTCGGTGGGCGGAATGGATTTGAGCGAGGTTTTCTGGCAGGAGCACCGCGATGACCTTACTGGCGGCGACGCGAGAAGTCTGAGCATGCATACGCCCGGGGATGTTACCTCGATGATGGCGCATTATCTGGAGTCCCGTGGGGGCAATATAGTTTTCAGCACGACCATAAGTACGGCTTGTTCTGCTGCCGGCAATGCTATTATGCTGGGAGCCAAGATGTTGCGTGACGGATTGTGCGACGTGGCCATTGTGGGCGGCACGGATTCGCTTTGTCGTTTTACGATGAACGGGTTCAATTCTCTGCGTATTCTTGATCCGGAAATCTGCAGGCCGTTCGACGAGTCCCGCGCAGGGCTGAATCTGGGTGAGGGTGCAGGGTATCTTGTGCTCACTGCCGACTCTGAAGGCGCTGTCTGCAGGCTGACCGGATGGGGCAATGCCAATGAGGCTTACCATCAGACGGCGAGTTCGCCTGAAGGTATAGGGCCGGGATTGTCAATGTCCGCCGCACTTGAGCAGGCAGGTCTGGAGCCGTCCGACATTGACTTTGTCAATACGCACGGGACTGGTACTCAGGTCAATGACCTTGCAGAGAGCAATGCCATGCTGCGGGTTTTCGGTGGTGCTGTTCCGCCGTTCAGTTCGCTCAAGGCCTATACGGGGCATACTCTTGCCGCTTCTGAGGGAATAGAGGCTGTGATGGTCTGCAAGTCGTTGGAACTGAATGATTTGTCGTTTATGGGCTCGTGCGGTTTCTCCTCTCCGATTCCGGAAACCGGTCTTGTGCCGTTTAGGGGTTCTCTCCGTTATGCTTCTCCGATTTCGGAAACCGGTCTTGCACCGTTTAGGGGTTCTCGCCGTTACGCTTCTCCGATTCCGGAAACCGGTCTTGCACCGTTTACGGCTCAAGATGGTTCTAGGCCACGGTTGCGCAACATATTGTCCTCTGCCTTCGGCTTCAGCGGCAACTGCGTCTCTCTCGTCTTTTCGGATATCATTGACACTCAATCTTCTAAAGCACTTTAGCCATGCTGTTCATTCCGCATAAACATTTATATATCAGCGGTACTTCATATGTAGGTGCTGATGAGCCTGATTATAAGGAAGTTATAACTGATGCGAATCTGAGGCGCAGAATGGGGCGGCTCCTGAAGATGGCTGTCTGGTGCGGGCTGAAGTCGCTTGATGGCGTTCCTTCCGAGAGGGTGGCCGGAATAATCACCTCTACGGGTGCCGGCTTTATGAAGGATACCATCTCTTTCGGTTCAAGCATTTTCGACAGGGAGGAAACTCTGCTGAATCCGTCTCCTTTCATGCAGTCAACTTTCAATACTGCATCCGGTTACATTGCATTGATCCGAAAAATTCACGCCTATAATACGACTTATGTGCAGCAGGCAGACGGGTTCGCTGCTTCCATTGTCGATGCCGCAATGCTGCTCGATGATGCGGGTGAGGGGAATGTGGCACTGGTCGGTGCTTTCGACGAGGTTGCGCCTGAGGTTGATGTCATAAGGCAACGACTTGGTTTATATAGGGTTGGCGATGGTTTCCTTCCGTTGGGAGAAGGCGCTGCTGCATTTCTGCTCAGTGCCGCGATGCCGACTGACGTTTCCGACTCCTGCCCGGCAACTGAAATGTCCGCAGGGTTGGGTGGTGGTGATGGTTCCGAGTCTGATTCCGGGCGGGGTGGTGATGAAGCCGGTTCTGTGTCTGCCTCTGAGCGGGGTGGTGACGCAAACTCCGAGTCCTCCACCGGACCTTTGCGTGAGTCTGAGTCTGCCTCTGAGCACGGTGGGGAATCCGGCTCAGAGTCCTCTTCCGAACCACTGCACGAGTCTGGGGAAACCTCATCTAGCTCGCTGAACGGCGCCAAAGACGGCAACGCAACTCTCCGATTCTGTGGTCTCGAGAATTTTTCAGACTTCCCGAAATGCGCAGAGAATCCGATCGCTGAACTGTTCGGAATCAATGCCGCTGTCAATGTCATAAGCTGCGCCGACCATGTCGAGTCTCTCGGAGCGTTCCGTTCACTGCTTCCGGTATTGCTCTGTAAACTCATCTCGGAGCAGAAGATTCCGGATGGTTATACCGCGATAGTGGATGATGTCAATGAGGATGGCGTTATCGTCTTGTTACATAAGTAGTTGACTTCTGCCGATATGTCTGCCATAGCAATACTCTGCATACTAGCCATTGTCCTTTCCATAACAGTCTTTATGGTCTGGGCTTCTGCCAGCATACGCTCGGGAGTATATGTGCGGGCATTCTGTCGTGAGAATACAGACCGGAAAGTGGTTTACCTGACTTTCGATGACGGGCCGCATCCGCCTGAAACTGAACGTGTTCTGGATGTTCTCCGTGAACGTGGCGCCAGGGCGACTTTCTTCTTGATCGGCTCCAAAGTCTCTGGCAATGAGGCGGTTTTGCGTCGTATGCTTGAAGAAGGACATGCGCTCGGACTGCACACTTACAGCCATGCCGGCACTTTTCCGTTGTTGTCTTTCGATAAAATGCTGGCCGATGTCAATGAAGGGAAACGTGCAGTGGAAAGTGTCGCCGGCAAGAAGATTTCATTGTTCCGTCCTCCTTTCGGCGTGACGAATCCGACTATCGCTAAAGTTGTCCGGACTCTCGGTCTGCAAACTGTCGGCTGGGATGTAAGAAGCTTTGATACAATGTTTTGCAAGTCGTCAGAGCATTCTTGTAAGCAATCTGGATATTCTTGTAAACAGTCAGAACATTCTTGTAAGCAGTCTGGACCCGACTGGTATGTCCCTGTTGTAGAACGGATTATGAAACAGGTACGCCCCGGCTCGGTCATCCTCCTCCACGACAGACTCGATGGAGCAAGCGAGCTCCTCTCCCTCCTCCTTGACAGCCTGGCCGCCTCGGGCTATGACTTTACCACTGCTTTGCCTAATACTCTGATTTCCTCTTCGGATTCATCGGAAACCAACCTTTCCTGACTCTCTCCCTCTGTTCGAAAATCTCCAATATGCTCCACAGGCAAGAGCATCCCACGACTCCAAGAATGGGGCTTGCTACGCTGTTCTCTACCAGAAGGCTTGCCACGATGAAGGCAAGGCCTGCAAGTGCGAATGCCCACCAGCATTTAGTGCCGAAATAATACTCGCTCTTGATTACGAGTGGGTGAAAAAGTCCAATTACCAAAAATGTGATAACTGCTATGATTAAACCAGAGTAGTTCATTTGTCGTATTATGTCTGTATGTCGATCTGTCTGCCACCTGCCGCAGCATTCCATCCATATTGTCCGCAGGCGTTTGGAAATAATTTCCGCCGCAAATATAAGCAATCCCGCGTGATTTGCCAATCAGTCGTGTTGAAGGTTGCCAGTCACGTGTGCAAATTCGTCCTGTTTGCCCCCGTCATCCCTTTATTTCATTGCCACGGGTGCAGATCATGGGTTTTCGTCCCCGTCGTTTGATTCACGTGTGCAGATTCTGCTCTTTTGCCTCCGTCGGCTTTCATGAATGTTGTCCCGAACTGCGGCAAGAGCCCGCTCAGCTCAGGGTGCTTCGCAAGCGGAATTCCTCAGGGAAGGCATCTTCAGATGCCGGGCCGGAGTTGGCAGGCAGGGAAAGCTGTGTGGCGATGGAAAGCCCGCAGGCCCTGATATGCCCCCTTGAAAAGGGGATTAACAAGTCGTCATCAGACGACCGGCCGGGTCCGGGTATTTGCGACAGCAAATA
>OLRA01000668.1_pt1 | contig 46080 bp, 50 predicted proteins | sample 1673011 | NCBI WGS metagenome assembly OLRA01 (sample SAMEA3136746, study PRJEB25190) | human gut metagenome | reverse complement strand
AAAATTGTGCATTTTTATATTACATTTTTTGTACATTCTTATATTACCATTAACAAGGCAAGAAACAGATTGGCAATCACAGTATTATTAATAATAACATTTAGAGAGTCCCCCCTGGGGATAGCTCTTTTTATTTGAACTAATTTCTAGACCGACCTGCCACCTACATTCACACAATTATATATTTTCCGTGAGTTTTTTGGAAAGCAAACCATTTAGAAATCAAATTTAAATCAAAAATAAATCAAAATAAAGTCAAATAAAAATCAATGACCTTCTTGAGGATAAGGATAAGAATAAGGAAATGGATAAGGATAAGAATAAGGAAATGGATAAGGAAAGAATAAGAAATAGAATAAGAAGATTTATTGTATTAATACAATAAAAAGTATTAGTAGTTGCTAATACTCAATTCGTTTAAAGTCTAGAGGATCTTCACAAATAATTTCTAAAGAATATTTCATTCTTAATAATTTAATTACCTCAGCTTTAACTTTATCATAATCTTCATCATCATCACTAATATTAAAAATATCTTTAGCAGAATTATAATGTTGATAAAACGTTGCTTCCCACATAGCGTTTCTACTATAGGAGCTAGCAATATAAAATGCAATTACTTCAGGCATAACATAAGTAATAATATATTCATGATAGTTATCATAAAAGGGATCTATTACTTTCTCTAATTCTTCATCAGAAATATCTTCATCAGTACATTTTCTAATCATAATATTCCTCCAATTCTTTGTATTAATCACTTAAAATTAAAAATTAGTCAACAATTTCATAGCAAATATTGAATTTTGCCATAAATTGTTAGCCAAATAACCAAAATTTCATGTTTTTATGATATAATTTTATTTAGATAATTAAATGAAATCTAATGGATGTGAGGTAATAATATGGGTAAAGATATGCAAGAAATAGAAAAGACTTTATGGGCAGCAGCAGATAAGATGATTGGAGGTCTTTCTGTAACTAATTATAAATTTGTAGTATTAGGATTAATATTTCTAAAATATATATCAGATACATTTGAAGAAAAGTATAACGATTTAGTAAAAGAAGGGTATGGATTAGAAGAAGATAGAGATGCTTATATGGAAGATAATATTTTCTTTGTACCTGAAAAATCAAGATGGTCATATATTGTTAAACACTCAAAAGACTATAACATTGGAGAAATATTAGATAATGCTTTAGATTTAATTGAAAAAGAAAATCCTTCATTAAAAGGAGTACTATTTAAAATATATAATAGCCCAGATTTTAGAAATGTAAATCTAGGAGAAATAATAGATCTATTTACTAATTTAAAATTAGGAACAAAAGATGCTTCAGAAAAAGATATGTTAGGTAGAGTATATGAATATTTCTTAGGCCAATTTGCAAGTAAGGATGGTCAAAAGGGTGGAGAATTCTATACCCCAGCATGTATCGTTAGAACTATGGTTGAAATGATAGAACCTTATGAAGGAAGAGTATATGATCCAGCTTGTGGTTCTGGTGGTATGTTTGTTCAATCATTAAAGTTCATTGAAAGACATCAGGGAAATGTTAGAAATCTATCTATATTCGGCCAAGAAAAAAACCCTACAACTTGGAAGCTAGCTAAAATGAATTTAGCAATTAGATCTATAGATGGAGATTTAGGAAAATTTGCAGCGGATACATTCCATGAGGATTTACATAAAGATTTAAAAGCTGATTTTATTCTTGCAAATCCTCCATTTAATATAAGTGATTGGGGACAAGAAAAATTAGTTGATGATTATAGATGGAAATATGGGATACCTCCAAAAGGTAATGCAAACTATGCTTGGTTACAACATATGATATCTAAATTATCTGCAAATGGAAAAGCAGCAATAGTATTAGCAAACGGATCTTTAGCAGGTGGACAAGAAGCTGAAATAAGAAAAAATATAATTGAAGCCGACTTGGTAGATTGTATTATTGCAATGCCATCAAATTTATTCTATACAGTAACTATTCCTTGTTCAGTTTGGATAATAAATAGAAATAAAAAACAAAAAGGATATACTTTGTTTATTAATGCTTCAAATATGGGAACAATGGTTACAAGAAAACTTAGAGAATTATTAGAAGATGATACACATAATGACATTAGCACAATAGCTAATACATATCATAATTACCAAAATAATGAGAATTATGAAGATAAACTTGGTTTTTGCAAAAAAGCAACATTAGATGAAATAAAAAATAATGATTATGTATTAACTCCAGGAAGATATGTTGGAGTTGAAACTGATGAAGAAGATGGCATTCCATTTGAAGAAAAAATGAAAATGATTACAACGGAATTATCTAAACAATTTGAAGAATCTCATAGACTAGAAGAAGAAATTAAGAATAATTTAAAAGCAATTGGTTATGAGATTTAATTATACAAATTGTGATTTGTAGGAGAAAGGAGATACTTATGGAATTTAAAAAATACAAAATGGAAGATATTGCAACTTTTTCTCAAGGTAAACAGGTTGAAATAGAAAATCAATATACAGGACAAAAAGAAAATATGAAGAGATTTTTGAGAATTATTGACTTTACAAATCCAAATGAACCAATTAGATATGTTGAAGATTTTGGAGATAGATATTATGTAACAAAAGATGATTTAGTAATGATAAGATATGGTTCTCAAACTTGTGGTAAAGTTGTAATTGGAAAAGAAGGAATTATTGCTAATAACATGTTTAAAATTAATTTGGATAATTCAACTGTTTTAAATAGATATGCTTATTATTATTTAAAACAAGATATAGTTTATAATTATCTTCGTGGTTCTCAAAATTCTTCTACAATGCCATCTATTAATTTTGGAATTTTAAATAAACTTGAGATAGAAGTTCCAAGTATAGATAATCAAAAGAAGATAATCAAAATATTAAATGATATAGATCAAAAAATTGAATTGAATAATGAGATAAATAATAATTTATATGAAGAAACAGTTGTATTATATAAAGCTAAATTTGCTGGTGTTGAACAAGGCAATAAAACAGTCGGAGAATATATAATTCCTAAAAGAGGTAAAAATTTATTAACTAGAGATGCTATTGAAGGAAGCATACCAGTAGTTGCAGGTGGAATCGAGCCGTCGGCATATCACAATCAATTTAATACACATTCTCCTGTAATTACTATTTCTGCATCTGGAGCAAATGCTGGATATACTAACCTATGGAGTACACCTATCTGGGCTTCTGATTGTTCATATATTGATGATTCTGTTACTGAAAATGTATATTTTTGGTATGTAGTATTAAAAACAAGACAAAAGGAAATATTTGATGCACAAACAGGATCGGCACAAGCTCATATTTATCCACGACATATTGCTGATATGCCTATAGCCGAGTTAAATATAGATGAAGTTAGAAATTATAATGTGTTAGTTGAACCATTATTTAAAAAGATAGGAGAAAATAAAAAAGAAAATGAACAATTATCTCAATTAAGAGATACATTATTACCAAAGTTAATGAATGGAGAAGTAGATTTAGATAATATAGAGGTTTAATCATAAAAATGTGATTTGAAGGATGTGAATTATGTTTAGTAGTAGTGATATTAATAAAATTAAAAATATAGATAGTAAAAATAACTTTGAATTGGTTTTACAATCATATTATTCAAAGAATTTTAAGTCATGTATTTTGCTATTGTATAATTTAGTTGTTAATGATTTATATTCAAAATTAGTCTTAATGGATGAGAATAATTATGTAAATTGTAGAAGCGAATTAGAAACTATTGAAAATATTTTAAAAGAAGGAAATGAATCAAAATATTCAATAGTGGAAGAAAAGATATTTGAAACTTATAGTATAAAAAAAATCTTGAATCATTCTACAAATGATTTACTATTGTATTTTAAAAAAGTTAGAAATAAATGTGCACATCCTTTCTTTTTCAAAGAATATGATTATAATCCATCAGAGGAAGAAGTATATTTGTTCATAAAAAAAATATATAACGAGATATTAATAGTCGATGCTTTCTTTAAAGATCCGTATGAAGTAATGAAAAAAGATATTAATATGTTCCAATTTCCAGACATAGAGTCAATGGTTATGGGAATAAGTTCAATTGAAAATGACAGCGAAAAAGTCAAAAAATATTTTACAAAGAAATACTTTCAATATATGACTGATAGTAATTTTGTGAAGTTGTTTAAAAGTTTAATAGAATTGTCTATAACAAAAAATACCGATGAAATAAATAAGGATAAATATAAGCATTTCTTATTACTAAAATCGATGCTAGATTACATGTCTTATAATGGGAAAATATCGCTATTGAATAATCAGTACGATTGGCAAAAAATAAATGAAAACGATATTTATGATGATTATGGAAAAAAATTGGAAGAGCAAGAAAATTTTTCGTTAAGTTTTATTTTTAATATATTGAAATATAACCATAGTTTTATTGAGGAAATAAAAGATGAAAATGAAGGATTATATGATTACTTATATCAAAAATTGTATAAAACATCATACTTATTTGCAGAATTTTGGATGATATTTGATAGTGATATTAATAATGCTGCTAAAAAAATACCAGATAATTTGACAAGCTATAATTATTATCAAATCATACAAAGTATATATCAATTAGTAGATAGAAACATTACAATAGAATTGTTGAAAAAAATGGTAAGTAAGGTTCCAACATTTGATGGCTATGATAGAGCCGACAGGTGTATAGAATTATTTATAAAAATATTAAAAGAAGCTGATCCTAAAATTGAACAAGAGTTAATTAATGAACATTTTAGTTTAATGAATGAAAATCGTCAAATCTATGATAAAAGTAGAAATAGTAGAGATTATCAACTTAAGCAAATAATTGATTTAGGATATGATTTAAGTGATTTTGAAAACTTAGAAATAAATAAAGGTGATACGAATGTTTAATGAAGAAAGTTTAGAATTAATGACTATAGATTTATTAAAAGAACAAGGATATTCTTATGAATCTGGAGAATCAATTGGTAGAGATTATTCAGAAGTAATATTAGAATATAATTTGACTTGTGCTTTGTTTAAAATAAATAAAGGGTTAAATGAAAATATAATTGCTGAAGCAGTTAGAATAATTAAAAATCTTGGTCAAAATAATTTAGTTAACAATAATAAAGTATTTAGTAAATATCTTCATACTGGAGTTAGTGTGCCTGAATATACTAAGGAAGGTGTAAGATATCATACTGTTAAATTAATTGACTTTGAAAATATAGATAATAATGAATTCTTAGTCAGTAATCAATTTACTATTATAGAACATAGCGAAAAAAGACCGGATGTTATTATCTTCATAAATGGCCTTCCTTTAATAGTTTTTGAATTAAAAAGTATGACTCGTGAAGAAGTTGATTTAGAAAGTGCATACAATCAATTAAAGGGTTATATGAATGTTCATATTCCAAGTTTATTTTATTACAATCAAATATTAGTTATAAGTGATGGAGTACAAGCTAAAGCAGGAACTATAACTTGCAATTATTCAAGATTTAATGAATGGAAGAAAACAGGTATTAATGATAAAATTAATAAATTAAATACTCATGAATCTTTAATAAAAGGAATGTTTAAAAAAGAAACATTAATGGATTTAATTAATAATTATATTTTATATAGTGATGACAATAAAATATTACCTGCATATCACCAATATTATGGAGTAGAGAAAGCAATAGAAAGAACATTAAAATCAACAGATGGTAAAGCTGGTATTATTTGGCATACTCAAGGATCTGGTAAAAGCTTTTCAATGGTATTCTATGTTGGCAATATGATAAAAGAATTAAATAATCCGACAGTAATAGTTGTAACAGATAGAAATGATTTAGATAATCAATTATTTGAAACATTTGCTAAATGCAGTGATTTCTTAAGACAAACACCTATACAAATAGAATCTAGAAGTAATTTAAAAACACAATTAGATGGTAAAGTTGCTGGTGGAATTATATTTACAACACTTCAAAAGTTTGAAGAAGAAACAGGATTATTAAGTGAGAGAAAAGATATACTTGTAATAGCTGATGAAGCTCATAGAAGTCATTATGGAATAGATGCTGTAATGAAATTTGATATGGCTAAATTTGAAGCAGTAAAAAAATATGGTACTGCAAAATACTTACATGATGCTTTGCCAAATGCAACTTATATCGGATTTACTGGAACTCCAGTAGAAACTAAAGATCATTCAACAACAAATGTATTTGGAGAAATAATTGATGTTTATGATATGACTCAAGCCATAGAAGATGGATCTACAGTTCCAATTTTATATGAAGCTAGAATGGCTAAAGTTGGATTAAATGAAAAAATCTTACAAGCAATAGATGCATATTATAAATCATTAGAAGATGAAGAAAAAGCTGATGAAGAGGAAATAAAGAAATCTCAAATTGAAATGGCAAGTATGAGAAAGATACTTGAAGATCCTGATAGACTTGAGATGATTGTAAAAGACATTATCGATCATTATGAAGATAGAAAAGACTTAGTAGCTAATAAAGCTATGATAGTAGCATATTCAAGATATAGTGCTTTTACGATGTATAAGAAGATCTTAGAACTAAGACCTGATTATAAAGATAAAGTTCATATGATTATTACACCAAGTAATAATGATCCAGAAGAAATGCAATTAGCAATTGGATCTAAGAAAGATAAAAAAGAATTAGAAACAGAATTTAAGGATGACAATTCAGAATTTAAAATAGCAATTGTTGTAGATATGTGGCTAACAGGATTTGATGTTCCATCTCTTGGAACAATGTATATTGATAAGCCAATGAAAGCTCATAATTTAATGCAAGCTATAGCTCGTGTAAATAGAGTTTATAAAGACAAAGCAGGTGGATTGATAGTAGATTACATTGGACTAAAAAGATGGCTATTAGAAGCTTTAAAAACATATACAGAACGAGATCAAGGAAAGATTGTAGATAATAAAGATATTGTAAATATGTTATCTGATAAAATTGAATTAATAAGAAACTTATTCCACGGATTTGATTATAGTAACTTTGGTAAATTAGATAATAAGGGTAAATATGATTTAATCAATGAAGGAGCAAACTATATTTTAAGAGAAGAAGATATCAGAAAAAGATTTTTAAGATATAGCTATGATGTTAAAGGGTTATATTCTGTTTGTACCGGAGAATTAGATTATAAGTATAAAGAAGAAGTATTATATATCATTTCTGTTAGATCATTCTTAAGTAAACTAAATGGTGGTAAATTGGATGTTAAAGAAATAAATGCTAATGTTGCAAGAATGCTAGAAGAAGCAATTGAAGATGATGAACTAATTCAAATAGGAACAGTTCAAAAAAGTAATGCTTTTAGCTTATTAAATGATGAAATGATAGCAAAACTCTCAAAGATGAAATCTAAAAATGTTGCAGCAGAAGTAATGAAACACGCACTTAAAGAATACATAGAAAAAATAGGCGCAACTAACTTTATAATGATGCAAAAATTTTCTGAAAGATTTAAACAAATAGCTGAGAATTATAATGAAAGAACTTCAATAGCAGATATTGAGCAAATGCTAGAAGAAATGATTAAATTAAAGAAAGAAATAGAAAAAGAAGTTGAATCTGGTAATGAATATAATTTATCTGTAGAAGAGAAAGCATTCTTTGATGCATTAGGTAATGATTCTGATATTAAAGAACTAATGCAAGATGAAGTTTTAGTTCAAATAGCAAAAGAATTAGTAGATGTTGTTAATAGCAATATGACGATAGACTGGGATATTAAAAAATCAGCTAGAGCACATATGAGAATTGAAATTAAGAAACTATTAATAAAATATAACTATCCTCCAATTAAGAGGGATAATGCAGTAGAAACAGTTATAAAGCAAGCTGAATTAAAATGCAGAAATATGGTGGATTAGAGGTGAAATTATGGCAGTAGATACATTTAAACCAATTAATCAAACAATAAGTGAAATATTTTCTTGCGATGGTATTTATAAGATACCTAATTATCAAAGACAATACAGTTGGACTAATGATCAATTAGAGGCATTATGGGATGATTTATATGAAGCATATCAAAATAAAACTGTTGATAATGATTGTTATTTCTTAGGTTCAATAGTAGTAGTTAATGATGGCAAAGGGTATTTTGAACTAATAGATGGTCAGCAAAGAATTACAACATTAATGATATTAATGAATGTATTAGTAAAAGACTTTCCTGAAATCAATAAAAATAGTGATGAGATATTTGTTGCTGATAAAGATAAAATTCAAAATTGTATTTTATTCCAGGGAAGAAAAAATAGATTACAATTACAAACGGATCCTAAATATGATTCTATATTTAATGATTTAATAATCAATTGTGAATCATTTGCAGATATTGATGAACCAACAAAAAAAGAATTAAAATTAGATGATCCACAATACAAATATATTAATTCAGCAGTATTCTTTTATAAGAAATTATCTGAGTTAAATGAAACAGAATTGGATGAGTTTGTAAATTATATATTCTATTCTACTAACATTATTAAGATAGAATGTACTAATCAATCATTTGCTATTAAACTATTCCAAGTATTAAATGATAGAGGATTAGAATTATCACCATCTGATATAGTTAAATCCTATATAATAGGAAAATATGAGCAAGATGATGAAACAGGTAAACAAATATTTAACAATAACTGGAAGAATATTGAGGATTTATCTAAACAATATGGATTTAAAATTGATGACTTTGTAGTATTTTATGAATATTATAAATTGAAATCAAATCCTAAAAGACAAGTAGTAGATGAATTAAGAGATATTATTCAAAGAAGTGATGTATACGAATTGGTAGCAGAACTACATAGTTTCTCAGAATCATTAAAGAAAGTTTATGAGTCAAATAATCCAGTAGTTCTAAGCTTAAGATATATACCATGGAAGTTCTATGTTATGACTGCATTAACAAGTGCATATCAAGTAAATTATCCAGAAAAGGATAAATTATTTAAAGAAATTAGAAGATTTTTCTATATCTCATTAACTGCAGGATGTACATTAAACCAAATAAAACAAACTTCATTTAAATTAATTGAATCAATCGTTAATGGAAATAGTATTGATGAAATAAAAGAAGAGTTAAATAGAACAATAATATCAAGAAGAATGTATGCAAAATTCTATGATGCATTAGACAATGATGTTTATAACGAAAAATTCTTAAAGCCATTAATGTTATCTTTGGAATATGAAATTAGAGAAAAAACAGATAAAAGTTTTTATTCATTAGATAATACATTACATATGGATCACATCTTACCGAGAGCTTATAAGCAAAATGATGAATGGAATTATATTAAGGATGAAGAAGTATTACCTGAAATAAATGGATTAGGTAATATGGCCTTACTCCAAGATATTAAGAATGAAGAAGCTCTTAACTGTGGATTTGATAGAAAAATCAGAATATATAAAGGTCAAGATGAAGAAGGAAATAATAAGTCAGGAATTACATCATTTGAATTTACAAGAAAGATTATTGAATATTATGATTCAGGAAATACAACATGGAACATTGATCAAATATTAGAAAGAAAAAAATATTTGATATCTAAAATAGAAGAAATGTTAGAAATTAGTAGAGAAGATATTAATTTAAAATTATCAGAAGAATCTACAGGTGGAAAGACTGGAAAGTCTAAATGGTTATATAAAAATGTTTACTATGATAATGCGAAATTAGTAAGAGCACTAATTCAAGATTATATAGTTGATAATAATATAAAAAAATATGATGATATTCTTGAAAATATTAGAAACTTCAAAATGTATTCTCATGAATTGATAATTGACGAAAAAAATGAATTACTTGATAATTATTCATATACAAAAGTTGAAGCCAATGGTATGAATATTTATGTTAGAAGTATTTGTCAAAAGAATGATACAAATGAATTTATTAGTGTATTAAAGAACTATTATGATTTTGATTTAGAAACTGTTGAGAACTCAGAAGAGTAGCATGCAAGAATTAAAGTTTGATAAAGAAATACATAGTAAATTTGAAGATATTGCAATTATTGATTATGGAATTGTAGAAGGTAATAATATAATCGTATTTATTAAGGCAGGCCAAAATGGATCTTTATATGGATATCAAAATAAGTATATAAAGATGGCAAAAAGATTAAACAAAAAATATGGATGTTCTGTCATATGTTCTTCAAATCCATTTGATGGAAATAATCCATTAGATAATGCGATGGAAGTAATAGAAGACTATGCCAAAAGATTTGATGATTATAAGATATACTATTTAGGATATTCTAATGGTGCATTAATAGGAGCATGGTTTGGAGTAAAGTATCCTAAAATAAAAAGAATGGCCCTTGTTAATGGACCACTAATGTATAACTTACATAAAACAAAAGAAGGTGCTTTATCATTTAAGGGAGAAAGCATAAACTTTATATATGGAGAACATGATCAATCTACCCCATATTTAGAGTTATTAAAAAGTATAGAAAACGATAAAATAAAGATATTCGTAGAAGAAGGACAGGATCATCATTTTAGCAAAAGTGAAGAAGAATTCCAGAAGATACCTGATAAATATTTATTTGAAACGAATCCAGAATAATAGTTCTGGATTTTATTATGCCTGATCATCTTTATCTAAGAAAACAAGTGATTTTAAAAACTCTATATCTAAATCAAAATATTTAATAACTTCTTTTGTAGGAATACAGTATGCAGGCATATATTTATTTGGTTCTTTTTTTCTGAATTCTTTTTCAATTTCTTGTTTGATTTTACTAGCAGTAGTAGCTGATACATTAGCTATCTTCATAATATCTTGATTAGAACACCACGGTTTAGATATTATTTCTAATATTTCTTTAGCAATCACACTAATGCCTCCTTTCAAAAGGTATAGTATTAATCACTTATTTATTGCTAAAAGTCAAGTATTTAGGACTTAAAATATGGTTCCTAGAATGTTATTTATAACAAATTACAATAAAGTGATAATAAATTATCTTGGACTCATTTAAGGTCTGATTATTCCAATATTTCTTAACTTATCAATACATTTATAAGGCAAAAAATCCTTTGTTAAAAATGTGACAAAATGCTAAATAATCTTATAATTATAAATCGCCCCCTGAAGAGAGCGAAAGCTCTCAATTTTTTTACTTATTGATGTTGCTAAAATAATTTTAGGTACAAAAATTAGTTCATTGAGAAAAAGTGGCAAAAGTGGTAAAAATTCTCAATGAATTTTTTTATTCTGACAAATCTACGGACAAAGTTAATTTCATTCGTATGATTGAAATAGCATTATACCGCAAATGGCAGGATATATTGACATAAGATTATAATATAGTTGATGGAGAGAAAGAATACTTAAAGAGAATTGGCAGCGAAAAAAATATATATAATTGTCTTTTTAGCAAAGAGACTAATAGCTAACTATTTACATATTGCAAATAATTTAGTAAATATTTTGAAAACGAAATTATTTTTAGAGGAGAACAAATATCAGGACTAAGTTATATAAAAACTGTTACTAATGATAATAATCTATATAAATGTAAAGTAATAGGTATAGAAGAATATGCTGTATTTTTTAGATTAAATGATGAAATACTAGAAGAAATTTTTTATACATGTCCTTATTTTGAAGAAAATGATGATATGGAACCTGATGATTATTTACTATGATGAAGACAGAAAAAAATAAAGTATATAAAATCTCAATAAAAAGAGATTTTTTAATATTTTAATTATATGTAGTAATATTGTAGTAAAATTGTAGAAATATATTGACAATGAATTTTTCTAGTGATATATTTAATTCAGGAGGTTGAGAAATTTATGGAAAATGTAAGTGAAAAAATGACAAAGGAAGAATTATTGGATTTATTTAGTAAGTATGATTTAGTTGAGTTAACTGCAATGAATACAGTTTTAAATTATGCAAAGAATGTTGATACAGTAGAAGCACAAACTGCAATTAGAAAGGTATTTGATGATGCTGATGATGAAGTTATTGAAGATTATGGATTTTTAATGCGTCACTATACACCTTCAATGTCTATGATTAATAAAAAATCAGATTTTTTAACTAAGAGAGAGGCAAAATATTTATTACAATTTGCAAATGATGCTAAAAAATATTTTGAAGATATTAAATTATCTAAACCAAATATTAATGTCGAACATGAATTGCTTGAATTATACAAAATAACTGATTCTTTAAATTCAATAGCAACAAAAAATGTTATAAAATTAAATTTAATAAAAAAGAAATAATGTATTGTGAGGTAAAAAAATGGAAAATAAAACAAGTGCTATTAACATACAAGTAGATAGTAATGTAAAAAAAGAAGCAACAGATGTATTAACTGAACTTGGTTTATCAATGAGTTCAGCAATAAATTTATTTTTAAAACAAGTTGTTAAAAAAAATGGTATTCCATTTGAAATAACTAATGTATCACCTAAGAAAAAAATATTAGATGTTGTATGTGGATTAATTATGAAAGATGGAAAATGCTTAATTGCGCAAAGAAAAAAAGAAGATCATTTATATGGTAAATGGGAATTTCCAGGTGGAAGAAGAGTAGGGCTTGAAGATGAAAAGAAAACTCTTGATAGAGCATTTACTGAAGTACTTGGAATTAATACAAAAATAAATGATTATATTACACATAGTATATGTGAATATCCAGGTCATATAGTAGATTTAAAATTATATGAATGTGACTATATAAGTGGGGATTTTAAATTAAATATTCATTCAGACTATAAATGGGTTGGAATTGAAGAGTTATTAGATTATGATTTAGCGGACGCAGATGTTATTTTAAGTAAATTTTTAATAAAAAAATATATTGAAGATGCAAAAGAAAATAATAAATAAAGGAGTGAATAAAATGGTTGATTTTAAGAAATTACAAAAAGATGTTTATCAAAATAAAGTAAATAAAGGATTTAATGTCACAGATTTAAATATGGAATTTTGTTTAGCTTATGGAGAACTTGGAGAAGCATATATGGCTTGGCTTAAGAAAAAAGATGACTTGGGTGAAGAGCTTGCAGATGTGGTAATATATTTGATGGGGATATCAGAAATATTAGGAATAGATTTAGAAAGTGAAATAGTTAATAAAATTGATAAAAATTCTAAGAGAGTTTATAAAACTATTAATGGAGTTTTAACGAAAATAGAAGGGTAATAGTTATGGAATTATTAAATATGAGTAATAAAGAACTTGAAATATTTTTTAATAAATATAATATATTAGAATTAGATGCTTTTAAAGTAATTATGCAATACGTTTATGATTATGAAAAAGAAGAAATAGAAAAAATTTTAAATTCTGTCAAAAATAATAAAGAACAAAATTATAAAGAGGTTTGCTTTAAAGAAGAGTTTAATCTATCTAATATAACTTATAAAAATGATTTGCTAAATGATAAAGAATTAGTATTTTTATACAAAATAGTAAATGATGCATTGCTTTGTTTAAGTAGCATTAAACATATGGATGTTGAATATGAAACAATAGAAACATCGAAAATAGAAAATTCTTTGTATGATAAAATAAGTAGAAAAAGTAATGACATTAAAATGTTAAAATTAATAGAAGAATAGAGAAAATTTACTATGAATGAATTAAAATTTGATAAAATAGTTAAATCTAATTTAGAAGATATTACGACAATTGAATATGGAATAATTGAAGGAAATAATACAATTGTTTTTATAAAATCTGGACAAAATGGTTCAATATATGGTTACAATAATAAATATATTAAAATGGCTAAAAGATTAAATAAAAAGTATAAATGTACAGTTATATGTTCATCAAATCCATTTGATGGAAATAATCCTCTTGATAATGCATTTACCGTAATAGAAAAATATACATCAAAATTTGAAGATTACAAAGTATATTATTTAGGCTTTTCAAATGGTGCGTTAATAGGTGCATATTTTGGTATAAATTATCCTAAAATAAAAAGAATGTTACTTGTAAATATGCCTTTAATTTATGATATAAATTTAATAAAAAATAATCTTAATAATTTTAATAATGAAAAAGTAACAATTGTGTATGGATCACTTGATTATTCTATTAATTTACTTGAAAATATTAAGGACATTAAGTCAAATAGAGTAGATATTAAAGTTATTTTAAATGAAGATCATTATTTTAGTAAAGATGAAGAAGATTTTTATTCTTTACCAGAAAAATATTTATTTTATAAAGAATAAAATTTATGAATATAGAATTTAAGGCTTATATAAGTCTTTTTTTCTTGATTATTTGATTATTTAATGATAGTATTTTTATGAAAGTGAAGGAGTTTTATATATGGATTTATCTATGATAGCGGCAATTGGAAAAAATAATGAACTTGGTAAAAATAATGAACTTATATGGAATATACCAAATGATTTAAAGTTCTTTAAAGAAAAAACTATTGGTAAAACTGTTGTAATGGGCGCAAATACTTTTCATTCAATTGGTAAACCATTACCACAAAGAAATAATATTGTAATTACACATCAAAATATTGATAAAGTTTTAATATACAAAAGTATAAGAGAATTCCTTATAGATTATAAAAATAAAAAAGAAGAAGTTTTTATAATTGGTGGAGCTAGTATATATAAAGAATTTATAGATTATGCATCAAAATTATATTTGACAGAAATTGATGCAAGTGACAAAGAAGCAGATACTTATTTTCCAAGATTTGATAAATCTAATTATAGTAAAATAATATTAGATAAAAATGAAGAAAATGGTATTAAATATACTCATGTATTATATAAAAGAAAAAATTAATTTTACTAAAAAAACTTATATTTTAATAATATAAGTCTTTTTTTAATTTTTCAAATATTGTAATATTACCTTTATAGCTAAGTGGTGATATAGGTGAAGGGTGATATATTGGTATAACTTTAATACCATTAACTAAAAATTCTTTGCCTACAATATCACTAAATTTTTTGTACTTAATATCAAGTATAGTTTTGGAAGCAGCGTCACCAAGTGATAATATAATTCTTGGTTTTATTATACTTAATTGCTTAATCAAATACTGTTTACAGTTTTTACTACAATGTTTTAAATATTTTCTATTCATAGGATAACATTTTATTGTTTCTAAAAAATATGTATCTTCTAATTTAACGTCTAATATATCTAATAGTTTCTGCATAACAATACCACTAGGAAGTAATTTGTTATTCATATCATACCAGGCTTTACCACTTATTAAAAAGATTTTTGTTATACATATTTGTACCTCTATAATAATTATAACATATGCCTTGATTATTTTATTAATTAATGTTATTATAAATACGCTTTTATAAGGGGGATTTTTATGGGAAAGATATCTAATTTTGAAGGACAAAGTCAAATAAGAAATCTATTAAATAATGAGGATTATGATAAAGAAAAGGTAGATCAATTTTTAAAGGATAATGCTAGTATACCTATGTCTTCAGAATTATTCTATGATACAGATAGATATATTAAAATGCAACAAAGTAAAATACAAGAAACTTATGCAGTATTTAATTCTTTAAAATTACCATCAGAATTAAAAAAGGTTTTAATGTGTGAAAAGTTACCATTTAGAACTAAAACAAAGGATATGATAAGGTATAATTTAATACAAGATTATTTAGAGCGCGTACTTTATACAACACATTCTTCATGCATATATGATAATATAAAATATTATAATGCTGTTCCTGAAAGAAATATTCAATATGTTAGAGGTTATTTTGAATATAATGGAATAGATCTAAATAATAAAAAATCAATTGGGGATATATTTTGCAATTATGGTAATCCATATAAAGATCCAGATGGTATAAAAAGTGATTTTGAAAAAATTGATAATCTTATTGAAGAAAAAAGAAATAGCGTATTAGGAAGATATGGTGAACTTGAAATATATAATATGTTAAAAGCAAATTTAAAACCAGAAGAAGAAATAAAGTGGGTTTCAAAAGATGTTGGAGATTTGTTTGGTTATGATATTATAATTAGTAATGTAATAACAGGTGAAGTTAAATTAATAGAAGTTAAGACATCCTATAATAATGGAGGCGAATTAACTTTATCTTTAAATGAATATAATAAACTACAAGAATCAATTAGAAATGGTATTGAATATGAAATGTATAAACTTGAATATGTGAATGGTGAAAGAAAATTATTCAAAGTAATACATGATCATGATGAATATTATACTGTAGAAAATTTAATTACTGGTATCAAGAGTAATATGTTCTTTGGTCAAAGTAGGATTGATCCAGAAAAAAAAGGAATATGTTTAAGACTCTCTGATTTGCCTTTAGTAGCATTTCCTAGTTATGTACCTAGAAAGGAACTATAATATGGAAAAAAAAGAATTGTATCATATACATAAAATAGAGGGTAAGGATAGTGCAGGTAAGTTCTGGAAAGAAAACAAAGAGATAAGAGTAGATGATAAGTTTAAAAATGGAATGCTTAAAAGATATAATGAATTTACAACTAAAATGCAGGCTTTAGATGTAGAAGGCAATATAATCGATATAAATATACATGATTATTTAGCAAGAGTTTTATTTGAAATAAAAAGTGGTAAAAATTTTTCAAAACAAGAACTAGAAGAAATTTTAAAAATATCATATCGTGCTTCTTATTATGGAAATATGTTTAAAAGAGAAACAGCATTAGAAAATTATAGAAAAGATAATGTTAGTACACTACCTAGTAGATTACATACAATTTATTTAACAGATGAAAAAGGAATAGATTATTGGGTAAATGCTTTGCAAACAGATAATTATACACTATATAGAGTGGAAGCAAGTGGTGAAATATTTAAAACAAATGAACAATTGATACCAGATGAAGAGTTAAGTTATAAAGATGTTTATGAAAGTGCATATAATTATTGGCATCCAAACTTTAAACATGTACCAGATTATACAAATGAATATTTGGTAAAAGGGAAAGTAAAAGTACTTGAAAAAATAAAATAGATGAGGTAAAACGTGGATAATATAGAAAAAAGAGAATGTCAAAATGATGTAATAAACTTACTTCAAGAAAAAGAATATAACGAGGATGGAGTAAGGATGTTTTTTAGAAATTTTGTCAACATAGAAGTAGAAGAACAATTAAAAGATGAAGTAAATAAATATAAAGAAAAACAAAAAAGAAGAATAATTGATGTATATAATGCATTTAATGAAGATACTCCTAATGAAATAAAGAAAATAAAAATGCTAGAAAGATTACCATTTAGAACAGCATTAAAAGATTATGAAAGATATTTTAAAATACAGTGTATATTATCAAAATTGTTATATAATGGTACTCATGATTTTAATGTATATAAAGTGATACCATATTATGAAGCAATTAGTTTAGATGATATAGAAAAAATAAAAGAATATTTAGAAAATAACGGCATATATTTAAAAAATGAAAACTTTATTAAAGATAAATTATGCAATTATGGAGAGCCATATAAAGATGAAGATGGAATAAAAAAAGATTTTGATAGATTGTCCCATCATCACGAATATATATTAAAGGAAAATTCAGATTTAATTATTAGAAGATATAGTGAATTATGTATATATAATATGCTTAAAAATAATTTAAAAAGTTATGAAGAAATAAAATGGGTTTCCAAAGATGTTTGTGATGCATTAGGATACAATATAATAGTTATTGATAAACTTCTTTCAAGTGTTAAAATGATAAATGTTAAATCAACATATTTAAAAAATGATCCATTAGAAGATTGTTTGGTATTAACAAAAGAGGAATATAAAAAATTAGAAGAATCAAATAAAAATAATGTACCATATATAATGTATAAGATAAATTATGATTTAGATAATTTTGTTGCTGAATTTTATAAAATTGAACATAAAAGTAATGGTATTTATGCAGTTACAAATTTAAATGATAATACTACGTATGAAAGCACATTTGTTAAAGATAATGAAACAGATGGCAATATGAAGATAAAGATAAAAGAAACAATTAAAGTAAAAGAAGAACCACATAAATTAAAACTAAAATTAAGTTAATAGGCTAAAAAAGTCTATTTTTTTTATTTTTTGTCAAAAAAAGTTGACATTTTTGAAATATAGTCATATACTATACCAGTATACTGATTTGGTATATTGGTATAGGAAGTGATAAAATGAATAAAAAAGAGGAAGTAATAAACGCAGCAAGAGATCTTTTTACTAAGTATGGATATAAAAAAGTATCTATGGATGAAATATCAAAAGAAGCAAATGTTACTAAAAAAACTATTTATTCTTACTTCAGTGATAAAGAAGCAATGTTTAAATATTTTGCAAGTGAAGAACTTCAAAGTATGAAAGAAAAAATAGAAAATGATGTAAATAGCAGCACTTCATTTATAGATAGAGTATCTAAAATACTTTATGAATCATTACTTTTTAGAAAGAATAGCGATTTAATAAAGACTATTATTAAAGAGATATCTAAAAATAATACTGCAGAATGTATTTCTTTTTTAAAGTTTTATGATGGTGAAATTGTTAGCTATATAGAAGAAAAAATAAAACAAGAAATTCAAAATAAAACAATAAAGAAATGTGATGCACATTTAACTGCATTTATTATTTACAAAGTATATTCATCAATATTATTTGAATATGATAGAGAAATTGATGAAGAGAGAGTAACCAAAGAAGTTACAAACATATTAAAAGATGGTTTATTAAATTAGGGAGGTTTTAAATATGAAAAATAAAAATCATAAGTTTTTTAATTATGTCATAATTGCGGCCGTATTAATAATTCCATTTATGTATAGCTTTTTCTATTTAAAAGCATATTGGAATCCATATGGTGAAGGTAATATAGATAATTTACCTGTCGCAATAGTAAATGAAGATAAAGGTTCTAAGGGTGAAGAACTAGTAAAAGAAATAAAGAATAGTAAAAAATTAAAATTATCAGTAGTTGATAGTACAAAGGCAGAAGATGGTCTTTATAATAAAGATTATTATGCTGTTATAAATATTCCAGAAGATTTTACAGAAAGTATGGAAAGTGCTAGTACAACAAATAAGAAACACGCAACTATCACATATTCACCTAATCAAAAATCAAATTATCTAGCAAGTCAAATAATTAACAATGTAGTTAATGTAGTTGAAAAAAATCTAGATAATAAAGTAAATTCAGAAATAGTAGGTACTTTATCTGATACAGTTAAAGAAGTACCTGATAAACTTGAAACTATAAGTGATGGATTTGATAAATTAAGTGATGGAACTAATCAGTTAAAAGAAGGATCAAATACACTTACAAGTGGTACAGAAAGTTTAAAACAAAACTATACTAAATTTAATGAAGGCGTAAAAAGTTTACAAAGTGGTACAAATATACTTGCTAGTGGAGCAAAAGAATTTAATCAATTAACAAGTGGACTATCTACTATGCAAACTGGTGTTACAAATTTAAAAAATGGTAGTGATGCATTTACAACTGGTTTAAATAGTTATGTAACAGGTGTAAATTCTGCACTTTCAAACACTAATAATTTAGCAAGTATAGTTGTAAGTACAACATGTGCAAGAATAGAAGCAGGAGATAGTACAATAACAGAATATGATAAAAATGCATGTTTAATTGCAAAAGGAATGCTTGCTAATAATGCAAATTATGGTGGAACAAATGCTATAAATTATTTAACTATTAGTGGTAATAAATTAAATTCAAGCAATCAAGAAATAAATGCTGGAATAAATACTTTAAATAGTAGTGTATCATCACTTGGTACAGTAAATGAAAAAATAACTAAACTACAAAATGGTGCAAATAGTCTTCTTGAAGGAGCAAATACATTATATAGTAGTTCAGAACAAATAATGAATGGTATTAATACTTTAAATGATGGAGCAAATACCTTAAATAGTGGAATAAATACTTTAAATAATAGTGTATCATCTGCTAAAAATGAATTAAATGAAAACATTGAAAATACTAAAAAAGAAGTAGCAAAAGTAAATGAATTAAAAGAATATAGTAATGAACCTGTTAAAGTTGATACAGAAGCTGTTAATGAAGTATCAAGTTATGGTACTGCATTCTCACCATTCTTTATATCAATCGCATTATGGGTTGGATGCTTAATGCTTTATATAGTATTATACTTTGATAAAGAAGAAAGATTTAAAAGGTTATCAATTAATAATCCAAATCTTTTACAAAGAACATTATGTTATCATGGACTTGCAACGCTCGCAGGTATAATACTAGGAATATTATTACAAATATTATTAGACTTTGAAATAACTAATGTTTTATTATATTATGTTTCAATAGTATTAATTGCTAATACATTTGTTGCTATAATTGAATTATTAATAGTAAACTTTAAAGATATTGGTAAATTTATTGCTCTTATCTTACTTGTACTTCAATTAGCCGCAGCAGGAGGAACATTCCCAATAGAAACAGTAACAAAAGGATTTAGATGGCTACACCCAATTCTTCCAATGACATATACAATAGATTTATTAAGAGAAAGTTTAGTAACAATTGAATCTAAATTATTAACTCATAACTTTATCATTGTATTTATAATATTTATTGTATTCTTTGGTATTAATATTGCTCATGATATAATAAGGCAAAAGAAAAATAAATAATTCAAATGGTGCATATGCATCATTTTTTTCTTTACGTTAAAAATATGTAAAACTTATGTAAAAAATGTAAAAAATATTCTTTATATCATTAAAATATGTTAAACTAGTTTTAGTAAAATAGGAAGTGAATATATGAAAACAAAAAAGAAAAAATCAAACTGGATAAAATTTATAGTATTTTTAGTAATAATATTTTTAGTATTAATGATTTCTTCAATAGCGTTATTTATAAATTATAAAACAAATAAGGTAAATAAATCATTATCTTATAATGAAACAGGGGAGTTATCTTATTTAGTTTGTTTAAATAAAAATGATATTATAAAAGATGAATGTATTAGTGAAAAAAGAAGTTTTATATCTGATATGATAGATAAAATAAAATTTAAACTTGATTATAGTTTAAAATCAACTGATATAGCAAATTATAATTATTCATATGAAATACTTGCAGAAACAATAATAAATGAAAAAGGTTCATCAGATAAAATATTATATAAGGATAGTAAAGTAATTGGAAAAAATAGTTATAATAAAGATAAAAAAGATACTATTAGTATAAATGATGATTTTAATATTAATTTTAACGATTATAATAAGGTTGTTACTAATTTTAAAAATCAATATCCAGTAGATGTGGATGGTAATTTAATAATAACTGTAAATATAAATATAAATGGCGAAAAAGAAGGTATAAATGAAGACATTAAAAATAATTATGATTTAAAAGTAATTGTACCTCTTGGAAAAGAAACAACAGAAATAAAAGACTTTATAACTACAATAGATAATAATGGTTCAATTAATAACTATGAGAAAACAAAAGAAGGGTATACTTTATTCTCACTTTTATGTGATATAGTTTATAAATTAGATATATTATATGTAATATTTGTTTTTGCATTTATATTTAAAATAATGCCAAAAATGAGTGGATATAATTTAGAATTAAAAAGGGTATTAAAAGAATATGATAAAATGATTGTAAATGTAAATTCAATGCCAGAATTAGGTGATTTACAAGTGATGGAAGTATCAAACTTTGATGAACTAGTAGACGCTAAAAAGAATTTAAATAAACCAATAATGTACTTTGATAATTATGATAAAAATGAAGTAATATTTGTTGTAAAATCAGATAGTGATGCATTTGTTTATATAATGAATAAATATGATAAATAAAAAAATTATAGGTTTTCTATAATTTTTTTTACTATTTCTGTACTTCTTTCTCCTGCTTCTTTTTCAAAATCATCATTACCATCAGCAAAATCAGAAACAGTTCTAATACATACAAAAGGAATATTATTTTTTCTTGATATATGACCAATACTTGCACTTTCCATATCAACAATAGTTGCTTTTGTTCTATTATATATTTCATCTCTTACTTTAGAATCAGTAACAAAACAGTCACCACTAGTAATAGGAGATACATAATAATTAACATTTTCTTTTTTTAATATATTTTCTGTAATACTAATTAATTTTTCATCAGCTTTTATATTTCCATCATCAGGAGTAGAATATTTCATAATTCTAATAGGAGTAAAATCATGATATGTTACAAAAGATGATATAACTGTATCCATAACTTTTAATTTATCTGTTAAACTACCAGCGCATCCGGTATTAATAATATAGTTTGGCATATATTTATCAATTATATATTGTGTATTCGCCGCAGAATTTACTTTACCAATACCACTTTTACTAAGAATTATTTCTTTATTGCAAAAAATTCCCACATAAATATCATTATTATCTTCTTTTTTTAAATTTAATGTTGTTTTTAAATTTTCAACTTCAACATCCATTGCGCCAATAACCGCAATCTTCATACTTTATCACCTCATGAACTTAATTATATCAAAATTTTGAATAAAATGTAGTATTTTGTCAGAAAATATAAAAGGTGATATGTATGAAAACTATATTTAAAATAATTTTAATTATTATATTATTTCTTTTTTTATTTATTTTTATAGAAAAAAATAATGATTCTAAAACTGTTTTTATGGAAAATGAAAGAAATGGTAATCATTATAAATTAATATTTTCTAAAGAACCATTAACAATAAGAACTATTAAATTAAAATTAACTCCTTTTATTAATAATGGCTACATAACAAAAATATATGTAAAGTATGATGAAAATTTAAAAGATTTTTTTAAGGATAAGGAATATTTTTCTTTTGATAACTCAAGTATTAATACTGGAATAGATACTTTAAAGAAGGAATATTTAAATGTATTAAGTTCAAATTATTTATATAATGAACTTGAAAAAGATATAAATGATGTATCAATAGAAAGTGTAGATGTATATGCAGAAGAAAGTGTAATTAATAATTTTAAGAATAAATTTAAAAATGCAATAGTAGAAAAGATAAATGAAAAGTATTAATAAATTATAATTATTGTAATATAATTTAATGAAAAAAGATAAAAAGTAAAAAATATTGTCAAAAAATTAATAAAATATATTGAAATGTTATTTAAATTATGGTAAGATTAATACTGTCATGGACCCTTAGCTCAGTTGGTTAGAGCATCCGGCTCATAACCGGGCGGTCGTAGGTTCGAGTCCTACAGGGTCCACCATTTATATAATTGTGCAGGTGTGGCGAAATTGGCAGACGCGCTAGACTTAGGATCTAGTTCCTTACGGAGTGGGGGTTCAAGTCCCTTCACCTGCACCAATTTGAATATTAAGAAATCAATCGATATAGGTTGGTTTTTTTATATGCTAGGAATTTGTTTTGCAAAAATATATATCTGTAAATAGTAACATGGAATTGAACAAAAATGACAAAAAAGTGTTGAGATATTATAGATTTAAAAAGTACTAATGACTATAAAAACTGTTCATGTGGAGTTGTTGCTATTGATGTTGGTAAAGATTCTTTAAAAAAATTAGCAATGAAGAATATGAAAAACTTTTTGAAATAAAGGATAATAATATGAATATTTAATAATTAATAGTATATACTATTATTGAAGAAAAATGCCTCAAGTGGCAAAGTCTTCAATGAAATATTGAAAAAAGATTTTTTTATGTAATATAATACTATTTGTAAATGGTAAAATAAAATGTAGAAATTTGATAAATTATTTTGTCTGTTTTTCTACATTGTTTTTTTATGCTTTTATATATAAAATGGAGGTATAACATAAAAGAATTCTTCCAATAGAAGAAAATAGTAATAAATCAAAAAAATTAGTAAAAGATTTTGATAATATTTAAAAATTGTGATATTATATTACCTATCAAAAATTTTGGTGGTGTTAATATGATAAAATATAATATTTATAATTTAGTAGTAGTTTTTTGTAATATTGGAAATGGAAAAATACAATGTTTCATATGTAAAAAAAAGAGAGATAAATATGTTGAAATATTTTCTCATGGAATAATACCTATAGAACAAGTAAAATCTGTTTCTCCACTTTCAGATTATTATTACCGTGAATTAGTAAAAGAAGATATGTCTTCATATGTAGATAAAAAAGAACTTTTAAGTAAGTTTTGTTTTATAAATCGAAATATTGATGTATATTCTTTAGAAGCTTTAGAGTATGAAGAAGAACTAGAAGTAGATTATAAAAGATTAAGACTTAAAAATAATTTTAAAGTGATAAAAGGTGGAAAAAACTAATAAAAAAGTTACCTTCTTAATAATAGAAAGTAACTTTTTAATTTGCACTTTTTTGTCTTCTTCTTAGTTGATATATAGATATTTCTTCATTTTTATTCTCATTATTAAAATAAGGCTTTAAAGAGTTTTCATCAACAAATAAACTATTGCTACCTCTTGAATGAGTAGGCATAATAGTTTTCCATAAATTATAATCTCTTTGCACATCATCTTTATAAATTTTAAGATAATCAAGAATAGAATTAAAATTTTCTAAGTCTATATATCCACCATTTTTGGTTTTTACAAGCACTGCATTTTCTTTATAAAGTTCATCTTCTGATTCAATATAACCAAAAGAGCTTAAATTAACACATTCTTCACCAATAAACACATTTCCTGTAAATCTTGAATGACTTATATATTTTGTGCATCTTTTTATATTCCCTATAAAAACTTTATCTGGTTTCATTTTTCCCTATTTTCTCCTTCGTGTTAAAATATTATATATAATAATTAAAAAAACTTCAAGTAGTATATTTTAAAAAAATTGATACATACTATTTATGGTGAATAATATGTACTATTTAAATTGTTTTTTTATTTATTCTTTTATTGGTTTTATATATGAAAATATAATTGAGTTTGTAAGAGGTAAAAAGCCTGGAAGTGGAATGCTTTATGGACCATTTACTCCTATATATGGAATAGGTGCTTTACTAATATTAGTTATTTCAAAATTTATATTTAATATACTTAATTTAAATAAGGTACTAGAAGTAATAATTATAGTTCTTTCTTTAACAATAATTTTAACAGTTTTAGAATGGATAGGTGGAATATTAATAGAAAAAATATTTCATGTTACATTTTGGAATTATAGTAATTTTAAATTTCACATTGGAAAATATGTCGCACTTGAAGTATCATTTATATGGGCACTAGGATCTTTACTTGTCATATATGTACTCCAACCATTAATTGATAAATTTATATTTTCTATTCCAAGTTATATCACATATATATTAATAATTATATTTACTATTGATTTAGTCGTTACTTTTTCTAGTAAAAAAGTTCATAAATAAAGTATTAATTTATTATTTTGGATAAAAATATAAATGGAGGAATTAAAATGAATGAAAATGTAGAATTATTAAACTATATACACGAAGACTCTTTAATGGGAATATCATCACTTACTACAATGATTAGAAAATTAAATGATAAAGATAATAAAATAAAAAAATTAATTGAGTCTGAATTAAAAGATTATGAACATTATAAAAAAGAAAGTGAAAAAATGTTAAAAAAATATAAGGGTGAGGTATTAGAAGCAAGTATAATGGCAAAAACTATGGCTAAAATGAAACTTAATTTTGATATTATGAAAGATAATAGTGACTCAAAAATTGCAGATATTTTAACAAGAGGATTTACAATGGGTACAATAGATATGAATAAAAAAATAGATGAATATAAAAAGAGTGCTGATAAAAATGTATTAAAACTTGCTAAAGAATTTTTAGAATTTCAAAATAAGAATATAAAACTTTTAAAGGAATATTTATAGAATACTCCTTGTTTTTATTTATATATAGTATTACAATTATTATAGTAGGTGAGGTAATAAAATGAATATATTTGTAAGCTGTTCATCAAGTGATAAAATAAGCGATGAATATAAAGTAGTAACAAGATTTTTAATGGAAAATATAAGTAAAGATAATGACTTAGTATTTGGATGTGCAAATAGAGGACTAATGGGAATTTGTTATAACGAATTTTTAAAAAATAATAGAAAAATAACAGGTGTTTGTTATGAAATGTACAAAAGTGATTTAGAAGGCTTAAAATTAGATGAAGTACATATGGTAAAAACACTAGAAGAAAGTAATAGATTTTTAGAAGAAAATGCAGATATAATATTAATTTTACCTGGTGCATTTGGAACATTATCAGAATTTATTGATATATTAGAACATAAAAGAACTAAACTTCATAATAAAGAAATGATTATATTTAATATAAATGGTTTTTATGATGACTTAATAAATATGTTTAATAAAATATATAAAAAAGTATCTAATGATTATGACTTTAATTCATTGTGTAAAGTGTTTAATACAGCATTAGATGTAACAAATTATATAGAGGAGAATAATTAATTCTTCTTTTTTTATTAAAAAGTATTTATTTTTTATAAAATTGTGATATAATTAAATAGTCAAAAAATTTATGTGTCTCCTTAGCTCAGTTGGTAGAGCAACTGACTCTTAATCAGTGGGTCTAGGGTTCGAATCCCTAAGGGGACACCATTTTAGGTAGTAAATTCAAACAGAGATGTTTGAATTTTTTGACCCTTTAAAGAGAAAATATAATGAATGGAGAAGAATAAAAGTGACAAAAGAAATTTATACAGGAAGTAAAGAAAATTGTAAAGAAGGAAATTTAATACTTATAAACGAATCATCAGATGATTCAAAGTATAGAGTTATAGATAAACTTAATTTTAATGAAGAATTAGTAGAAAGTTTACCAGACATAGATAGTGGAATGCAGGAAATTATTAAAAGTTTTTACTGCTCAGAACTATATTATAATAAGGTTTTAAAATATATTGACCCTATAGAATTATTAGAAGAGTTAGGAGATAATCCGATATTAGTTTCTAGTAAAGAAAGCAAAGAATTTGATTATAGACATTTAATTGCGCTTTACTTAGAATTATTTTTAGGAATAAAATCAAAAGAAATATTAATAGATGAAAACGGAAATATAAAAAATATTCCGAGACCAGATTATTTAAAATCAATGCTTGAATCTGTTATAAAAAGAAATTATCCAATGAATGGATTTGATAATATAAAAGATGCATATAGTTATAATAAAAATAGTGAAGATGTACTACATATAAAAAGATTGACTATAATTTAAGAAAAAATTATAAATATTTTCTTCTTTTTCGTGGCTTAAATATTATTTGAAAATAAAAAAGTCAAATATTATATAAGTGAAAGGAGGAAAATATGCTTAATATAAAACAAAGACAACAAAATTTACAAACTTATTACTTATTTTATAATGGAAAGATTGATGGTATTGAAGGCGTAAATACAAAAAAGGCTTATAGATCTTTTCAAAAGTTTGTAGGAATAACAGTAGATGGAATATATGGAAGAAACACAAATGAAAAATTAGTAGGAGTAATAAAAGATTTACAAGGAAAGTTAAATTCACATGGTTATAATTTGGCAGTAGATGGAATTGTCGGAAATAATACAATAAATGCAATAAAAGATTTTCAAAAGAAAAATGGATTAGCAGTAGATGGAATTGCAGGGACAAAAACGTTTAAAAAATTAGATAATGAAAATAGATCAAGTACAAAATACAGATTTCCAGTAAACTATATCTATGTAAGTCAAACATATAAAAGTACACATAAAGCTGTAGATCTTGGATGGAGTAGTAAGTATTATGGAAGGAATCAAGGCATATATGCATGTTATGATGGAACAGTAATAGTTAATTCATATGCGAGTGATGCAGGGAATTATGTGGCTATTAGACATGATAATGGAGATATAAGTAGATACTTACATTTGAAAAGTAGATCCAATTTAAAAATAGGTACTAGAGTTCAAAAAGGTGAAAAAGTAGGAATAATGGGTACAACAGGTAGAAGTACAGGACCACATTTACACTTTGATTTAACAAAAAATGGTTCTAGAGTAAATCCTCTTGATTACTTATATGTTTATAGCGGTCAAATAGTAAATTCAAGTTCACAAAGTTTAGTAAGATATATTTAGACATAAGTAATTTACAAAATTAAAAATCCTTCATTTAATAATAGTGAAGGAGGTAATATATGAAGCAGAAAGGATTAATAGTATCATCAGATAATTTATTATCATCTTACAAAGATTTAAGTGATATTGAATTTGTAATTATAAGATTAGGTTTTACAGATTTTAATACAAAGAAAACAAAACATATAGATAGTAAATTTTATGAAAATTATGAACTATCAAAAAAAGAAAAATTAAAAATAGGCTTATATTATGAATCTCGTGCAGTAACAATAGATGAAGCAAAAGATGAAATAGAATATTTTCTTCATTTACTAAAAAATAAGACCTTTGATTATCCAGTTATTATTGAATATGAGGATAATCATAACACTATTATTTATCATCCTTCTAGTCAAAAAAATATTAGTAAAGATATGTTTTTAAAGATAATTAATTATGAAGTTAATGAACTTAAAAAAAGTGGTTATGATGTAATAATTAAAACTTATGAATCTTGGTATAAAGACATATTTATTAAAAATATAGAGAATGTAAAATATTTTCTTGATGATAATAAAGAATATTTTGATGGTTTATTGTATAAGGAAAACGATACTGTAATTAATAATTTAGATTGTAAAAATGTAAAAATAGAATTAACTGTTAGAGAAAATAACCTTCTTCTAAAGATAAAGAAATATATTAAAGCAGGGTATAAGATTATTAAGAAAAAAGTAGGAAAGTAGTGATATTTTCCTATTTTTGTGTAAAAAAGTAAAAAAAATCAAAAAATATCTTGCTTTTTATTTATTATTATTGTAAAATTAAATAGCATTGTTCATTTAATAATGTTTTGGACCTATAGCTCAGCTGGTTAGAGTGCACGCCTGATAAGCGTGAGGTCGATGGTTCAAGTCCATCTAGGTCCACCATTATGATATGGCCAGTTGGTGAAGTGGCTTAACACACCGCCCTTTCACGGCGGCATTCACGGGTTCGAATCCCGTACTGGTCACCATTTAAGAATTTAAATCCTTTATTGGATTTTTTTTTAACTTTTTATTTAGTTATGATATAATGTAAATATAATATTTGAGGTGATTAAATTGGCAAGTATTAGTACATATGTAAGAGACTATGGTAATAAAACATTTTTTGAAGAACCGTTTAATGAAATAGATAATGTTGTATTTTCTTCATTAATATATTTAAATTATGAGGGTATAGTACCAGAAAATAGAAAATACATAAGATTAGAAGAGGCAGGAATAAAATATTTAGAAAAATATAGTTATTTTGAAATAAGTAAATTAGGAATAGCTCAAAAAGTTAGTTATCAGTTATTAAAACAAGTTGTTAATACAGTTAGATATAAAGATGTTCTTATGTATAACTTTAAGTATATTGCAGACTCTGATAGACAGTTTGGTGCGGTATGTTTTAAAGTTAAAAAGAATTTTACTTATGTTGCATTTGAAGGAACTGATAACTTATTAAGTGGATGGAAAGAGGATTTTGAACTATCTTATAAATTTCCTGTTCCAGCACAAACACTTGCGATAGAATATATAAATAAACGTGTTAGATTTTATGATAAAAATGTAATGGTTGGTGGACACTCAAAAGGTGGTAATTTAGCACTTGTTTCATCAATGTTTGCAAAAAAACTTATAAATAAAAAAATAAAGAAAATTTATAGTAATGATGGACCGGGTCTTAGAAAAGCAGAAATTGAATCAGATAATTATAAAAGGGTAAGAGATAGACTTATTCATATTGTACCTAATTATAGTTATATTGGTGTTCTTTTAAGAAATGATAAATTTAAAGTTATAAAATCAACAAGAAGAGATTTTATGGCACATTCTGTTTCAACTTGGCAAACAGATGGTACTTCTTTTAAAGAAGCATCTTTAAGTAAAATAAGTTCAAATTTAAGAGAAAGTATTATTTTATGGCTTGATGAACATAATGATGAGCAAAGAAGAAAAATGATTGAAACAGTATTTGAAGCATTTGAAAAAAGTGGTATAAAAGATACTAATGATTTCTTTAATATAAAAAAATCATTTAATATTGTAAAAAATATTAGAAATGTAGATGATGAAACTAAAGAACTTGTTATGAGTCTTATACAATTTAATATAAATTATTTAATAGAAAATAGTTAATAGAGCATTTTTTTGACAGAAATGCTCTTTTTTGATATTATATATATCGCTTTAAATGGGGTGGTAAATGTGAAAAAGATAGATTTACAAGATTTTACATTAGAAAGTTTTGATTATGATAACAAAGAACATGTTAGTATGATAAATAGATTTGATATGGATAGTGAAATAAATAAGTATATTATTCCTAAGGATGAATCGTTTTCAGATGTAGTTGATGCATATAGATACTTCAAAACAGATGAAATATACAATACATTATATTTGATCAGATTATTACTTACAAATGAAATAATTGGTTCGGTAGAACTAGATGGTAAAAAAGAAGATTTATATATTAATTATGCTATTTTAAAAAAGTATAGAAATAAAGGATATTGTTTATCTTTACTTAAAGAATTATTAGAAAGAATAAAGGAAGATACTACTCAAATAAGTCTTTTAATAAAGGAAGATAATGAACCAAGTAAGTGTTTAGCACTTAAGTCTGGTTTTGAAAAAGTTTGTAAAGATGAATATAATTATGATAAATATCAAATAAAATCTTAAAATTAATATTGACCTATCGCGTAAGAAATGGTAAAATTATATTGCGCGTTGGAGTGATACTCAAGAGGCTGAAGAGGCGCCCCTGCTAAGGGTGTAGGGTGGGTAACTGCCGCGAGGGTTCAAATCCCTCTCACTCCGCCATTAATGAAATTAATCCCGTTCGAGGGATTTTTTTGTTGCATATATATATGAATAAATATTCATATATTATTGACTTATGAATAATATAGTAGTACAATACATATGAGCGAAAATTCATATGAAAGGAAATTTTTATGGAAGAAATTATTATAGATAAAGAAAGAGTAAATAAAGTTTTAAATAGTATTATTGATGATGAAAAAATGTTTGAGCTTGCGGAAGTTTTTAAACTTTTTGGAGATACTACTAGGATGAAGATATTTTGTGCATTAAAAGAAAGTGAGTTATGTGTTTATGATATTGCATATATTACAAAGAGTACACAATCAGCAATATCTCATCAATTAAAATTATTAAAAGATTCTAATCTTATAAAATCAAGAAAAGAAGGTAAAGTAGTTTACTATTCACTTGATGATGATCATGTTGAAAAAATATTAGAGAAAGGTCTTGAACATATTGAAGAAATATAAATATAGATTAAATAATTTAGATTGCGCAAATTGTGCTAATAAAATAGAAGAAAGATTAAAAAAAGAAAACAATTTAAGTGATGTAGTTGTAAACTTTTCATCACTAACATTATCTTTTATGTCCAATGATGATATAAAAATAGAAGATATTAGTAATATTGTTACTAAAATAGAACCAGAAGTAGTAGTTACTAAAACAGATGAAGAAGCAAAAGAAACTAAAAAAAATTATAATTTAATAAGATTAATTTTTGGCATTATAATTGCTTTACTTGGATTATATGTTAATTTTAATAATGAGATAATTAATAAAATACTTATTATAGCGTCATATGTTATTTTACTTTATAGAACATTTAAAGTAGCATTTAAAATGCTTATAAAGTCACATACAATTAATGAAAATGCACTTATTACAATATCCGCAATTGGTGCTTACTTTGTAGATAAACAAATGGAAGGATTAATGGTTATAACTCTTTATGAAATAGGTAAAATATTAGAAGAAAAAGCCGTTAATAATTCAAGAAATTCAATTAAAGATTTAATGAATATAAAACAAGACTTTGCAAATAAAGTTGTTGGTGATAAAACAAAAGTAATAAATGTAGAAGACGTAAAAATTAATGATATATTGATAATAAAAAAGGGTGAAAAAATTCCAGTTGATGGAATAGTTATTGAAGGTGAAACTAAGTTAAATTTATTTTCTTTAACTGGTGAAAGTGACCTAGTTAATAAAAAAGAAAAGGATGAAGTATTATCTGGATCAATAAATGAAGAAAAAGTGATAAAGATAAAAGCAACTAAATTATTTAATGATAGTACTGTTTCAAAAATATTATCACTTATAGAAGATGCGACTGATAAAAAATCAAAGACAGAAACATTTGTCGCAAAAATGGCTAAGTATTATACTCAAATAGTACTTATAATAAGTGTAATTACATTTATATGCTTTATACTTTTCACAGATCTTACAACATATGAATCAATTTATAGAGCACTAGTATTTTTAGTTATATCTTGTCCATGTGCAATTGCAATTTCAGTACCACTTTCATATTTTACTGGTATTGGTGTATCAAGTAAAAATGGAATATTAGTTAAAGGTAGTAACTATCTTGATTTACTTTCAAGAGTTAATAAAATAGTATTTGATAAAACAGGTACATTAACAAGTGGAGCATTTAACGTTACAAGTTTTAACTTACTAGATAGTAGTTATAGTGAAGATTATATTTTAAAACTTTATGCATTAGGTGAAAATTTATCAAACCATCCAATTGCTAAATCAATAATGAATTATGTAAATATAGATGTAAATGAAAAAGTAAAAAATCATAAGGAAATAGAGGGCCTTGGTGTAAGTTATACATACGATGATAAAAAAATCAAAATAGGTAACAATAAAATGTTTAATATAAAAGATGATGGTTCTTTAAATATATATCTATCTATTGATGATAAAATAGTTTCATCACTTACTATTAATGATGGAATAAAAGAAGGAGTAGAAAACACTTTAAGTGAATTATCTAAAAAAGGTATTGAAACATATATGTTTACAGGTGATTCAAAAGAAAATGCTCTTTCTATATCAGAAAAATTAAATATAGATAAAGTTTATTATGAACTTTTACCAACAGAAAAATATGAAAAATTAGAAGAATTATTAAATGATAAAGATATAGTTGCTTTTATAGGTGATGGAATAAATGATGCTCCATCTCTTAAAAGAGCAGATATTGGAATATCTATGGGATCTATTGGTTCATCATCAGCGATTGAAGCAAGTGATATTGTTATTATGGATGATGATATAAGTAAGATTAATAAAGCAATAAGTATTTCAAATAAAGTAAAAAGAATTATAAAAGAAAATTTAGTATTCTCTATAGGTGTAAAAATTCTAATATTAGTTCTTAGTGCTATTGGAATTGCAAACATGTGGCAAGCAGTATTTGCGGATGTTGGTGTTACAATTATTTCAATATTAAATACACTTAGAATAATGAAAAAATAGTCCGTTGTGGACTTTTTTTGTTATAATGAATAAAAATGGAGGAAATGTTATGAATAATAAAATTGGTGAATATACTGATTTATATGATGAAAATAAAAATTTAACAGGAGAAAAATTATTTAGAGAAAAAGGAACAAAATTGATTGTACCTAAAGGAAGATATTCAGTTGTTGTACTTGCATTTATAGAAAATTCTAAAGGTGAATTTTTGTTTCAAATGACATCAAAAAGAAAGAAAAATGTATGGGCTACAACAGGTGGTCATGTAAAATCTGGTCAGACAAGTAAAGAAGCTATTATAGAAGAAATAAAAGAAGAATTAGTTATAGATATTAATGAGGATGAAGTAAAACTATTTAAAACATATAAATATGATGATGCATTTAAAGATGTATTTTATATAAAGAAAGATATTGATATAAATTCGTTAACTTACCAAGAAGATGAAGTAGAATATGTAAAATACTTAACAAAAGATGAAATATTAGATTTAATAAATAATAATGGTAATATTAGAAAAACAAATATAGATGCATTTCTAGATATAATAAATTAAAAGATATTAACTACTAATTATAGTAGTTATTTTTTTTATAAATTTATAAAATATATTATAATTCGACAAAATTCTAATCTAATTTGATTAATAATTTTAAAGGTAATTAGATAGGAGAATTTTTATGAATGATATATTAGAAAATTATGAACTTAGAAAAAAAGAGTTAACCTTTGAAATTTGGTTTATAGAAGGAATACAATATAATTTTAAATTAGAGGATTTTGAAGAATTACTTGGAATAAATAAAGAAAATTTACTAATATTTAAAAAATATTTAGTATATTTAGATTTTTATAGAGTAAATTATCCAATCGCAATGTCAGAAGAAGATGCATTAAATAATTTTAAAAAGGTTGTTAAAGATGATGAAAATAAAGATTTACTACTTAGTTTCTTTAAGAAACATGAACACTTATTTTGTGACAAAAATGAGGTTAGAAGAAAAAAATTAGTACCAATTGAGTATAATAAACGAATTTTTAGGGGAATTTAAGGTACAAACGGATAATATAAATATCAGGAGGGTATTTATGTTATTGAAGCTGAAAAATGTAAAAAAGAATTATAAAATTAATAAAAACGAAGTACAAGAAGTATTAAAAGATATTAACTTAACTTTAAAAAGTGGTGAATTTGTTTGTATTTATGGAGAAAGTGGATCAGGTAAATCAACACTTATGAATATTATTGGTGGACTTGATGATGATTATATAGGAACAGTTACAATAAATAAAAAAGACATAAAGAAAATAGATAAAGATAATTATAGAAGAGATAAAATTGGTTTTGTTTTTCAAAATTTTAATTTAATACCTTATTTAAGTGTATTTGAAAATGTCATGATTATGTTAGATATGACAAATGTAAAGCAAGACAAAAAAATTAAAATGGTAGAATCAGCTTTGGAAAAAGTTGGATTATTTGAATATAAAAATAAAAAGGTAACAGATTTATCAGGAGGACAAAAACAAAGAGTCGCACTTGCTAGAGCGATTATAAATGAACCAGATATTATCTTGGCAGATGAACCAACAGGAGCTCTTGACTCTAAAAATGCAGATAAAGTATTAAAAATCCTAAAACAAATATCAAATGATGGAAAACTTGTCATTGTTGTAACACATTCAAATAAGGTTAAAAAGTATTCTAGTAGAGTAATTACTATAGAAGATGGATTAATAAAAAAGGATGAAATACTAAAAAATGTTAAAAATGTAAAAAAGAGAAATAAAAGTTTAAAAAGAAATTTAAACGCTTTTATGTGTGTTAAATTAGGATTAAGTAATATTATAAAAAATTTAAAAAGAAATATACTTCTTATAACCGCATCTTCTATAGGAGTTATTGGGATATTAATAAGTCTTTATATTGGAAGTGGTGTAAAAAAATATATTAGTAATGAACTTAAAAATAATGTAAATCCTCTTTTGTTTACTGTAAGTGAAAAGGGTAAAAATGAATTATATGATGTAAAATATTATAGTAAAAGTGAAATAGAAAAAATAAGAAAGATAGATCATGTTACTAACATAAAAAAAGATATATCATATACATCTGCATATATAGTTTATAATGGTAAAAAATATGATTTAGTAAGTTTATCAAGTAATTCAAATATTAAAGATAAAAATATAAAACTGGGAAATGTTCCAAAGACGAATGAAATCGTTATTAGTGAATATCTTAGTGATAATATTTTAAACAAAAGACAAAATGATTTGGTCGGAAAAAATATTAAATTATATCTATTGGATTCATCAAAAACTAGTCCTGCATTATTAACTAAAAATTTAGAAATATCCGGAATATATAAAAATGGAAAAGTAAACTTAATAAATAATTCTAATTATGCATATGTTACTTATAATACTTTAGAAAAAATTTATTCAGAATTAGATGAAGAATTAAAACCAACAGAAATAAAAATAGAAATAGATAAAAAAGAAAATATAGAATATGTTAAAAAAAGAATGAAGAAAATGGGTTTTGAACTATCAAATATGGAAGAATATACAAATGCTATATTTAACTATTTGGATATTGCAACTTATGTATTATCTAGTTTTTCCTTTCTTTCACTTATAGTTTCATGCATAATGATGATTATAGTTTTTAGTATAAACGTTTTAGAAAGAACAAAAGAAATAGGTATTTTAAGAGCACTTGGTTTTAGAAAAAAAGATATAAAGCAGATATTTAAAACAGAAGCAATTTTAATAGGATTTTTTACAGGAATATTTTCTTGCGTTGTATCAAAAATATTATCTAGTTTAATAAATAATATAACAAAATCTAAATTTGATATAAGTATAGTTAATGTAAATTTAAAATATATGATTTTTGGAATAATTTTAAGTATTTTAGTATGTATAATAGGAAATATTATTCCATCAAGAAAAGCAAGTAGATTAAATATAATTGATGCACTTAGATATGAGTAAATAAAGGTATGAAAAAAGTGAAAGTCATGATATAATAATAGTGGGTGAAAAAAGTGAAAAAAATTGGAATAATTAGTTTAATAGTAATAATTATAGATAGAATTTTAAAAGTATTAGTTACAAATAATTTTGCACTTAATGTAAGAAACAAAATTATAGATGGTTTCTTTTATATAACAAATTGCCATAATGAGGGAGCAGCTTTTTCTCTTTTTTCAGGTAATGTACTTTTTTTAATATTTATTACATTAATAGTATTATTTTTAATTTATAGAACTATTAATAAAGAAAATGTAAATAAAATTGGAGTACTTGCGTATGGCTTATTATTAGGTGGAATATTAGGTAATTTATATGATAGAATATTCTATGGTTATGTAATTGATTATTTAGATTTTGTAATATTTAAGTTTAATTTTGCAATATTTAATTTAGCAGATGCTGCGATTGTCGTAGGAGCAATTTTACTTATTGTATTTGAAGGAAGTGATAATGATGGAAGAAAAAATAAGGATAGAAGTAGAAAACTTAGAAAAGAATGAAAGAATAGATAAATATTTATCAAGTAAATTAGATGATAGTTTTTCAAGAGCAAAAATTCAAAAATTAATTGATGAAGAGTTAATACTTGTAAATGATAAGGTTATAAAAAGTAGTTACAAAGTATCAAATGGAGATGTTATTTTAATTACTGATAAAGAAGAAGATATGAGTGTAAAACCAGAAAAAATGGATATAGATATTGTCTATGAAGATGATGATGTAATGGTTATAAATAAAAAAAGTGGAGTTGTAGTTCATCCTGCGCCAGGTAATTATAGTGGAACACTTGTTAATGGCCTTATGTATTTAAGTAAAGATTTAAGCCATGTAAATGGTGAGTTTAGACCAGGTATAGTTCATAGAATTGATAAAGATACTAGTGGACTTTTAATAGTTGCTAAAAATGATAAAGCACATAGAATTTTAGCAGAAGAATTAAAAGAAAAAAAGATAAAAAGAAAATATATTGCACTTGTTTCTGGAGTAATAAGTCATGATATTGGTGAAATAGACGCACCTATTGGAAGAGACCCATCAGACAGAAAGAAAATGTGTGTAACAAGTACAAATTCAAAAGATGCGATTACACATTTTAGAGTACTTGAAAGATATAAAAATGCAAGTTTAATAGAATGTGAACTTGAAACAGGTAGAACACATCAAATAAGAGTACATATGAAATATATAAATCATCCTGTTATTAATGATCCAGTATATGGAAAAAATAATCATGGAGAATTTGGACAACTTTTACATGCAAAAGAAATAACATTTACTCATCCAACTACAAAAGAGGTAATGACTTTTTCTTGTGAAGTTCCAGAAGAATTTAATAAAATACTAGAAGAATACAAAGAAGAGTAGGAGATAAAATGGATTTAACAATAATGGATAATTATGATTTACTTGTGATGAAGATAATACATTATTTTATTGTAAAAGAAAACTATAGTCCTATTATAATAAAAGGAATAGAAGATGAGATATGGCTTGAAAATAAAAATAATGAATATAGTATTGTTAGAATAGTTACAAGAAAAATTATAAATAAAGAACAATATGATTATGATGTATTAAAAACAAAACATATAGCAAAACAATTAAAAAGAAAATTATTAGACTTTTCTATGAATGTATTATCTATTTACTTAGATAAAAATTTTTATACAAAAGAAATAGATAACTTTGATGATAAATATATTGGAATAGTTGTTAAAGATGAAGATAGTTTTTTAACAAATGAATATATTAAAAAAAGTTATAAAAATATGGAAGATGATTTTAAATATGAAGAAACAGGTTTTGAACTAGTTGGTAGAATTACAAGTGAAATAGAAGAAAAAAATATAAAAGAAGGAAAAGAAAGAGAGAAGTTTATGAAAAATAGAAAACCAATCGCAACATATGCACTTATATTAATTAATGTTATAGTATTTATACTTATGTATTTATTAGGCAATGGTTCAGAAGACACACAAACATTAATTAATTTTGGAGCAAATTATGTAGTTTTAACAAAGGCAGGAGAGTATTATAGAATTATAACATCAGCATTTTTACATATTGGTATATTTCATTTATTAATTAATATGTACTCATTATATATTGTTGGAACTCAAGTTGAATATTTTTATGGAAAAGTAAAATATTTAATAATTTATTTCTTTAGTGCAATTATGGGATCATTGTTTACAGTTGCATTATCTTCAGCAAATACAGTAGCAGCAGGTGCTTCAGGAGCAATATTTGGTCTTCTTGGTTCAATATTATACTTTGGAATTAAATATAGAGGATATATTGGTAACTCTTTGATAAATCAAATTGTACCAGTTGTAATACTAAACTTAATTATTGGATTTACAACTCCTGGAATAGGAAATGCAGCTCACATTGGTGGACTTATTGGTGGATATCTAATATCTATGGGAGTAGGTATAGGTATTGATAATAGAGAACAAAAAAGTTCTAGAGTAAATGGAATAGTAATAAGTGTTATACTTACAATATTCATGATTTATATTGGATTTATGAGATAAAAAAACTAGGAATAAATATTTTCCTAGTTTTCATTTAATATTTTTTCTGTATTTTTGAAATTTAACTTAGCAATACTTCTAAGTTTTTCTTTACCAAAATTTTGAACTATTTTCTTTCCATAATCATCAACTAAAGTACTTGCACCTTTTGGAATAAATGATCCAAGACTATTTCCCATTTTTTCAATTTCTTTTAAAAATAGATATCTGCTTATTATAGAAGAGCAAGCAACAGATAAACATTTATCTTCCGCCTTAGTTGTAAATTTTATTTTTCTAAATACATTAGGTTCACTTTTTAAATAATTATAATAATTTCTTTCTGGAGTAAATTGATCTACTACAACCATATCATATACGAAATTATCTTTTTTCATAAGACCTAAAATTGCCTTGTTATGATATATTGCCTTAATTTTGTTCATATTATAACCGTTATCTTGCATATTATTATATTCCGTGTTAGATATTATTTCTTCTTGATGTGGTATTCTTTTAATTATTTCAGGTGCAATTTTTAAAATTTTATCATCAGTAAGTTTTTTTGAATCTCTAACACCTAGTTCTTCAAGGAAAGATATATCTTTTCTATTTACATAAGATGCACAAACTATAATAGGTCCAAAATAATCACCAGTACCAACTTCATCAGAACCAATAGAATTAATAAAATAGTAATCAGTTTTATCATCATCGACTTTTTTTTCTTTTTTAGGTTCTTCTATAACTGGTTTACCATTAAGAATCATTTCAGTTTCTTTCCATATATTTGCATCTATATCCGCACTTATACCTTGAAAAACAACTTTACCAGATTCATAAAGTGTAATTACAGTATCTGCATCCTTTGCTTGAAATAAAGCATATGCAGGAGTTTTATCTCTTTTTATATATTTATAATGTTCACACATTTTATCCATTGTATTTTTACTTATTTTAAAAGAAATTGTCATTAAAAAATCACCTCATAAGAATATTTTATCATAAATCTTTATTTTTTGGTAAAATTATAATATAATTAATATGTAAAGTAAAGGAGAATAAATATGCTTGACATTATAATTATAATGATAATATTATTTGGTGCGATAGTAGGTTTTAAAAGGGGAATAATAAAACAAAGTGTAATTACAGTAGGAATGATTTTGGTGCTTATACTATCATTTATACTTAAAAATCCTGTATCATCAATAATGTATGAACATTTACCATTTTTTAGTTTTGGTGGATTATTTGAAAATTTAGCAGTTTTAAATATAATCGTATATGAAGGATTTGCTTTTTTATTAGTTTTTTCAGTATTAAGTACAATTCTTATTATACTTATAAAAATAAGTTCAGTATTTGAAAAAATCTTAAGAGCAACTATAATACTTGCGATTCCATCTAAAATTTTAGGAGCAATTTTAGGAGCTGTAGAATATTATTTAATAGTGTTTATAATATTATTTATATTATCATCACCAATATTTGGACTTAATAATAATAAATTTTTTACAGAATCAAATATTAGAAACTTTATTTTAGAAAAAACACCATTTGTATCTAAAGAGATTGATAGTACAATATCATCATTAAATGATATTAATGATTTAATAAAAGAAAAAGACAAATTATCAGATTCAGAATTTAATTGTAAATCAATTGATATAATGGAAAAAAATAAAGTTATAGAAAAAGATTCACTTGAATATTTATATTCAAAAAATAAAATAACAAAATGTAAAGTGGGAGAGTAATTATGAGCGTAAAAATATTAAATAAAGATAATTTTAATAATGAAATAAATGGGGAAATGGTATTAGTTGACTTTTTTGCTAAATGGTGTGGACCTTGCAGAATGATATCACCAATAGTAGAAGAATTATCAAATGAAATAAATTATGTTTCATTTTGTAAAGTTGATGTAGATGAAAGTGGTGAAATTGCAAATACATTTGGAGTACTTAGTATACCAACTTTATTACTATTCAAAGAAGGAAAATTAATATCAAAAAAAGTTGGATTTCAAAGTAAAGATGAATTAACAAGTTGGATAAATGAAAATAAATAAAAGAAAGTTTTTAAAAACTTTCTTTTAAATTGCTCTCATTAAGTTTTGATTTTTATATGGATTTTTCTTATCTATTTTGTCATAGAAAAGTATACCATCTAAATGATCATATTCATGTTGGAATACTATCGCAAGTTCTTCTCTTAATCTTATTTTATGTTTATTACCATTTATATCATAGTATTCGGCATTAAGTCTTGCATATCTTGGAACGATACCTTCAATTTCTCTGTTTACACTAAGGCATCCTTCACCACCATCAACATAAACCATTTCTTCTGAATGACTTAAAATCTTTGGATTAATGAAAATATAATTTTCAAATTTTCCTTCTTCATATTCATAAACAATTACAAATATTCTTTTTAAAATTCCAACTTGTACTGCAGAAAGTCCCATACCAGGTCTTAAATTATACTTTTTTGCTTCTTCTTCAATTTGGCTTAAAGTAAGCATCTCAATTGATTCATCTATGAATTTTTTATATTTATCTTCTAAAGGAAAAGTTACATCAATACTTTTTTTTCTAAGTCTTTTATCCTTTTCATCTAAAATTTGATTAGATTTAATCATATACATCACCCCTAAATCCGATAAATATTTTATCATATTTTATTTAATATGTAAAATTTTTCTTAATGTGTGTAAATAAGAACTAAAATATACAAATAAATTTACTAGATTTGTTATAATTATGCATAAAGTAGCATTAAATATTCTACTAGAGGAGGCTTTTATGGAAAAAGTAATAGTAACATGTGATAGTGGTATAGATCCATTAAATATGGATAATATGATACCTGCAACTATAATTGAAAATAAGGATAAGACATATAGAGATGTTATTGATATAGATTCAAAATTTATACTGGAAAAAACAAAAAATGGAAGTGTGTTTACAACTGCTTCACCAATATTAAGTGACTTTATGGATAAATTTGAATCAATATTAAAAGATAAAGAAGACGTTGTACATTTAAGTATGAGTAGTGGTATTAGTGAAGGAAGTTTTAATTCTGCTTCACTTGCCGCAAATGAGTTAAATGATGAATATGAAAATAAAATATATGTTGTAGATACGTTTACAGGCGCAACTGGTGGGACACTTATTAGTGAAATTGCTGAACATTTAAGAAGAAAAGGTTATGATGCTAAAAAAATAGTCAATTACTTAAATGATATAAAGAAAAGAATTGCATCTAGTTTTTATGTACCAGATCCAAAAGGTTTTATAAGAAGTGGAAGAAATAAATCTGAATTATGCAAAAAAGAAAAGGCTTTATTAATTGGCCTTAAAACAGCAGTTATTGCGGGTATAAAGTTTAGAGTTGACTTTAATGATGAAGGTAATTTATATACTAAAAATATATTTAAATCTAAAAGAAAAGATGGAATGATTAATTTTACAAAAAATATAGTAAATAATGAAAATAAAGAGTCTTTTGAAAGTAGTGCTGTAGTAGTTGGTACTCTTAATGAAAAATATGTAAATATGGATGATATAGTAACATATTTAGAAGATTTACATTATTTTGATAGAGTAATTAGAAGAGATATAAATGGAGTAGTCGCATCATATGGATGTGATGATTTATGTGGAATAAGTCTAATTAAAAAACCTCTTGGATAGACCAAAAGGCTTTTTTTGTTTAGTTATTTCTATTAAAGAATCCTGCTCCTATAACTATTACAAGTAATATAAATAATACTAATATAATAGCGGCACCTGAGCCATTATTATATCCATAACCAGTATTTACTGGATAAACATAACCACCTTGATTACCGCCACAGCAAGGATTATTATATCCATAACCACCACTGTATCCGTAATAATACATAACGTTACCTCCTTTTTGTTTTCTATTATATTGTATTAATAATGTAAATAAAATGTTATTTAATTTACCTAATATCTAGGTAATTTTATATATTTATGTTAAAATTATATTAGGTGATAAGAAAATGATAAGGGTATTTAATAAAATGGACAAACCATTATTAATTTTATCAATATTTATGTTTATCTTTGGTTTATTTATGATACTTGATGCATCCAGCATGAAATCATTTTTAAATACAGGAGAAAATACAAAATATTTTTTTAGACAATTAATATTTTTAGTTTTGGCACTTGTAATGGCAATTATAATAATTAGAAAACCATTAAAAAAATATAATAAATTAATATTCTTGATTGCGGGAGTATTAATACTAATGCTTATATTTTTACTTGTTGCAGGAGAAGAAACATCTGCGGGTGTTAAAAGCTGGATTTATATTGGACCATTTGGTCTTCAACCGAGTGAATTTGCTAAAGTAGCACTTATTTTATTTACTGGTGTATACTATCAAATGAATCAAAAAAGACTAGATAATCCTGTAGTAGCATTAACACCACTTGTATTAGGCGCAATATTTACAATTTTAACGCTTTTACAACCTGATGGTGGTACAGGACTTATATTATTCTTTATATCAGTTATATTATTTTATTCATCAAATGTAAGTAAAGAAATAAAAGTTAAAACAACTTTCGCAGGACTCGTAGTTGTAGTTATTATTTTACTTATTCTTCTTGTAACAGGTGGAAGCGCATTAACAGGAATGCAGAAATCTAGATTTAATTATAAAAAACCATGTACTAGATATCAAGAAGATACAGGATATCAAGTATGTAATGGTTATATTGCTATAAACAATGGTAAATTATTTAGTATAGAACCAGGAAATAGTAAACAAAAATATTTATATTTACCAGAAGCATATACTGACTTTATATTTCCAATAGTAGTAGAAGATATGGGACTTATTACAGGAATTGTTGTTATACTAATTTACATGATAATAATTATTAGAATATTTATGATTGGACTTAGGTCATATAATATAGTAAACAGGACTATTTGTTATGGAGTCGCGAGTTATATTTTACTTCATGTAGCTGTAAATTTAACTGGTGTTTTAGGACTTGTTCCTTTAACAGGTGTTCCACTTCCATTTTTAAGTTATGGTGGTTCGTTTGCGCTTACTCTAGCAATAGGACTTGCTCTTGTACAGAGAGTTTCAATAGAAAATTACAATTTTTTACAAAAAAAAGTTCTAAAATAGGGGAATTTGCACTTCTTATAGAGAATATATCTATAGGAGGTGTTTTTTTATGAAAAAAATAGAAGAAAATTTTAAGTATGTAATTTTAGGTGTTTTAGTATTGTTTACCATTATTTCAGTTTTAATAACAAATTGTGCGAGCGCTAAAGAAAATGATAGTATTATTAAAGAAAATAATCAAAGCAATGAGAAAAAGTATTATTATGTAGATATTAAAGGTGAGGTAAAAGATCCAGGTGTGTATAAGTTAAAAGAAGGATCAAGAGTAATAGATGCAATAAATGCATCAGGAGGTTTAAAAGAAAATGCAAATACTTACTCAGTTAATTTAAGTAAAAAAATAACTGATGAAATGGTTATTATTGTGCCATCAAACTCTGAAAATACAAATGTAAGTAATAATACTATAACTCAAAATACGAAAAATAGTAGTTTAGTAAATATTAATACTGCAACTACAAAAGAACTTTTATCTATTACTGGAATAGGTGAATCAAAAGCAAGTAATATAGTAAAGTATAGAGAAGAAAATGGTAATTTTAGTTCTATAGAAGATATTAAAAATGTATCTGGAATAGGCGATTCTTTATTTGAAAAAATTAAAAAATATATTACAGTGTAATTACATATTCTATATATTACTTGTATTAAGTTTAATTTATTCGTTTATTTTTATTAATTTTATTATATTAAAATCAGAATATAAAGATAGTGACAAGAATTTATATGGAACAGTTATAGATTATAAAAAAAGTAAAGATAAAACTACGATATGGGTAAAAGGAAAAGAAAAGGTACTTGTAAATTATTATAGTGATATAAATGTATCTTATGGTGATTATATATATGTTTATGGTGTATTTAAAAAGCCTAAAGAAAATGGTAATTTTAATTTGTTTAATTATAAAAGATATTTACTAAGTAATAAAATAAATTATGTTGTAACAGCTAGTAAGATTACTATAATAAAGAAAAATGATAATGTTTTTTATACACTTAAAAATAATTTACTTAAAAGAATTGAAAGCACAAGTAAATCAAAAGGATATATACTTGCATTTTTATATGCTGATAAAAGTTTAATTGAAAAAGATGTTTATACTAAATATCAGAAAATTGGTGTTAGTCATTTATTCGCAGTATCAGGTATGCATGTATCTTTAATATCAATTGTTTTACTAAAATTATTAAACAAAATAAAAGAAAGAAAAAGATATATAATCGTTTCAATTTTCTTAAGTATTTACTTATTTTTAACTAATTTTACAATATCAATGGTACGAGCAACTTTTCAATTTATATTATTTTTTATAAATAAAAGTTTTAAATTAAACATAGATAATTCAAATTTAGTTCTTTTTCTTTTTTCAATATTAGTAATTATAAATCCTTATAATATTTATAATATTGGATTTTTATTTTCATTTATAATCAGTTTTACTTTAATAAGATGTAGTAAATTAATTAAAGGAAAGTTTATTATTAAATCACTTAAAATATCATTAATATCATTTTTTTCATCAATGCCAGTTCTTATTAATAACTTTTTTGAAGTTAATTTTCTTGGTATTATTCTTAACATTATTTATATACCATTTGTTTCATATATATTATTTCCACTAAGTTTAGTTACAGTATTATTTCCTAGTTTAGATAATATATTATATATGTTTATAAGTTGTTTTGAAAAAATTACAGACTTTTTTTCTAATATAAAATTTCTTTCTTTTTCAATATGTAAGATGAATATTTTTTTAATAATTATATATTACATAAT
>OLRA01000666.1_pt1 | contig 46147 bp, 46 predicted proteins | sample 1673011 | NCBI WGS metagenome assembly OLRA01 (sample SAMEA3136746, study PRJEB25190) | human gut metagenome | reverse complement strand
TTTCCTACATCAGGGGGGATTTTGTCTATTGTCCGTTTTTACTGGTTCAGTTCAATTTTAGAGATGATATTATGAGCGATAAGTCCAAGGGAATAGTGTTCATACTGCTGGCAGCCCTGAGCTTTGCCTGCATGTCGGCCTGTGTGCGTCTGGCGGGAGATGTTTCCACTTTTGAGAAAGCCTTTTTCAGAAACCTTGTAGCTCTGCTGATAACGGGACCATTGATGCTGAAAAACCATATACCCACAAAGCTGAATCGGGAGAGCCGCCGCTTTGTCCTGATGCGGGCAGTATTCGGCACAGTGGGTCTGGTCTGCAACTACTACGCCATCAGCCGTATAAATCTTGCAGATGCCAATATGCTTAACAAGATGTCCCCGTTCTTTGCCGTTATTTTTTCAAGCCTCCTTCTGGGGGAAAAAATGAATATGAAGCAGCTGCTGATAGTGGTGGGGGCCTTTTTAGGCAGCCTGCTGATAATAAAACCGTCTCCTTCAAACATGCTGCTGGTGCCCTCCATAGTGGGAGCTATAGGAGGCATTGGAGCCGGAGCAGCCTATTCCTGCGTAAGGGGGGCCACTACCCACGGAGCGGCAAGGACCTATGTGGTATTCTTCTTCTCGGCTTTTTCTACGCTGGCTATGCTGCCTCTGGCCATGCTGGACTTCAGCCTGCCGAGCCCGGAGCAGTTTTTATGGCTGATGATGTGCGGTGTGTTCGGAGCATGCGGCCAATTCACCATAACTGCGGCCTATACCTATGCACCGGCCAGAGAAATCTCGGTGTATGACTATTCTCAAATAATCTTTTCAGCCCTACTGGGGCTGCTCCTCTTTGACCAGATCCCCGACGCTTTGAGTTTTGCGGGCTATGGAATAATCATTCTGCTGGCTCTCATAAACTCCGGGCACATTGAATTGAGTCAGGACCACCCGTAAAACGGGTGGCCTGCACAAGCCCTATAAGGGCATAGTATTGGCCGCGCCTCAAGGCGCGGTGAAACGGTCTGCCGACCGCATAGGCTTACGAGCGGCCCCACCAAGTGGGGCTGCTTTTATTTGCTCTTTTTAACTGGCTCACCCGTAAACGGGTCATAGTATTCCTTTATCGACATCTGGTCGCTTATCCTATCTTCTGCCAGCTGATTCCTGATGTACTGTGCAATCGCTTTCTTGTTCCTCCCTACTGTATCCACATAGTATCCTTTACACCAAAACTGCGGTTTCCATACTTATATTTCAGATTGGCGTGTCTATCGAATATCATCAGTGAACTTTTTCCTTTGAGATATCTCATAAACTGTGATACACTATATTTCGGTGGGATGCTCACCAGCATGTGGATGTGGTCTGGGCAGGCTTCTGCTTCTAGTATTTCTACTCCTTTGTACTCGCACAATTTTCGTATTATACTTCCTATGTCTGCTTTTATCTGCCCATATATTTCTTGTCTTCTGTATTTTGGGGCGAACACTATATGATACTTGCAGTTCCACCGTGTATGGGCCAGACTGTCCACTTCTTCATTTTTCTTTAGCATGATATTCCTCCTTTGTATCTTGGGACTTCGGTCGGCAAACCTGCTCCCATTTTACTCTGGAGGTTTATCTTTTTATACTCATAGCTATAAGCTCTTTTGAACCACGGGCATTGCCCGTGGTTTTCCTTTCACAATAAGAAGAAAAGAAGAACCGTGTGAACGGTTCTTCTTTCATGTTTAAATTAAGTTCCTGAACTCGTTACAGCTCCGTCACCGGCAGAGAGCAGCTGCCGTTCTGGCAGATATAATAGGCGGGCTTACCGTCCTGAGGCCGCATTTCCGCAGTGAAGGGAGCGAGATCCGAAAGAAGGGAAGCACTCTCCGGAGTTTTGACAAGCACGGTCAGCTCCGGGGCATAGCGGGACAGGACGGCCTTGAGAGCATCGGGGAATTCCCCGGAATCCAGTGCGCAGACCAGCTCCCGGCTCCCATATACATCGGTGAGCATTGGCAGATAGCCGAAGGCACAGCCTGCCGGGACTTTCTCACAGGCGGAACAGAGAAAAGCCTGCTGCTTATCGTAAGCCTCCAGCCACAGGGATTTCCCGGTGAGCCGGGCGAGCGTGGAAAAGAGAACCGCAGCGGCGCTGTTGCCTGAGGGGATTGCCCCGTCATAAATTTCCTTGGGGCGGATAAAGAGTTTTTCCGCCTCCCCGGAACTGCGGAAGAAACCGCCTTTCTCATCCACGAAGTTCTCCAGTATATCCTCTGCCAGAGCCTGGGCGGCAGCAATGTGACTGGGGTCAAAGTCTGCCCGATAAAGCTCAAGAAGCCCCAGCGCATAGAAGGCACAGTCATCCAGCTGAGCATCAAAGCGCAGTTCCCCACGGCATAGTCTGGCTTTCAGGCGACCGCCGTCGTAGAGCCTGTCCGCCATAAAGGAAGCCAACTCCTTTGCCTCCATGAGATAACGCCGGTCATTGAAAGCCCAGGCTGCCCGGCTCAGTGCCATGAGCATGAGGCCGTTCCAGCCGGTGAGTATTTTGTCGTCGGTAAAGAGGGGCATACGCTCTTCCCGGTATATGCGCAGCTTTTCCCGGTACTCGTCGTAACCTTCGGGAACGAAGTTCCAGCGGTTATTCAACAGCAGATTGGGTATACTCTTGCCGTGAAAATTTCCTTCGTCGGTGATATCGTAGCAGCTGCAGAAGTGGCGGCCGGCGTCCTCACCCAGAACGGACTTCACCTCCGCCGGGACAAAAAGATAATAAGCTCCCTCTACTCCGCCGCTGTCGGCATCCTGGGCGGAGAAAAATCCGCCTTCCTCCGCTTTCAGCTCTCTTACACAGTAATCCAGGGTGCTCTCGGCCACGTAGCGGTAAAGGGCTATGTGCCCGTCCTGCCAGGCCTCTGTGTAGAGGAAGGAGAGCATGGCATTGTCGTACAGGGTCTTTTCAAAATGCGGGGCCAGCCATTCACGGTCAGTGGAGTAACGGGAGAATCCGCCGCCGAAGTGATCAAAGATGCCGCCGCGATACATCTGTCTCAGACTGTTGTCTACCATCTGCCGCTGCTCCTTGTCTCCGGTGAAATGAGACAGGCGCAGAAGAAACAGCAAATCATGGGCGGAAGGAAACTTGGGGGCTGTGCCAAAGCCGCCGTACTCCCTGTCATAGGCGGAAGAGAGCTGCCCGGCAGCGGCTGTCAGCTTGTCCTTCCCAGGCTGGGCGGGAGACAGGGGCTGCTCACGGGACACAAAGGAACTTATCTCCTGAGCCGTTTGCAGCAGAGATTCTCTGTCTCTGTCCCATTTCGCTGCAATAGCTGTGAGCAGAGGGATAAGGCCGACCTGGCCGTTGCGGCTGTTTTTTGGAATATAGGTGCCGGCAAAAAAAGGCAGCTTGTCCGGTGTCATGATGACGGTCAGAGGCCAGCCACCGCTGCCGGTGAGGGCAACGCAGGCCTTCATATAGACGCTGTCTACGTCGGGACGCTCTTCCCGGTCGACCTTTACGGGAATATAATACCGGTTTAAAAGCTCCGCTACCTGTCTGTCCTGAAAGCTCTCCTGTGCCATAACGTGGCACCAGTGGCAGGTTGAGTAGCCTATGGAGAGGAAAATGGGTTTGTCCTCGCGGTCGGCCCTGAAAAATGCCTCTTCGCCCCAGGGCAGCCAGTCAACGGGATTTTCAGCGTGCTGGCGCAGATAGGGGGACGCTTCCTTTATTAAACTGTTGCTCATGCCACAGCCTCCGATAGTCATTTGTGTTAGCATTTGTAATATAATATCTTATTATACACCGGAGTTGACCATCCTTTCAAGCCGGAAAGTGGATGTGAAAGGAGAGACAGGCGGAAGATACCGCCGGACTTTAGAGATGAGAGACGGAGAATTCAATGGACTTTAAAGACTATACTGAGAGCTGCTGCCCTTTTGACAGCAGTATGTACACCGGCATGCCGGACAGCGAGCCATGCCCGGTGAGCCTGCCGGTACGGGACGTGATAGAGAAGTTGGATGCCCTGTATGAGCAGGGCCGGGAGGACCGGGCCGAGAGTTATCTGGAGGACTGGCAGGCCAGAGCCGTGAACTGCGGCGACTGGCGGGCGGAGCTGAGCTTTACCAGTGAGCTGCTGGGCCAGTACCGGCGCAGCGGCAATATGAATAAGGGCCTGGAAGCCGTGGAACGGACGATGAAGATAATAAGAGAACACCGCATGGGAGAGACATTGTCGGGAGCCACGGTGCTGCTCAACGCCGCCACCACGATGAAATGCTTTGGCCGGGCTGCGGAATCACTTCCGGTGTTCCGCCATGTGAGCCGGGTATACGCGGACAGGCTTGATCCCGGAGACTACCGTTTTGCCGGACTCTACAACAACATGGCCCTGTCCTGCGCCGATGTGGGGGACTACGAGGGGGCCGAGATGTATTTCGAACTGGCTCTGAAGCTTATTGAGCATTGCGAAAACCCAGGCAATGATATGGCGGTGACTCTCTGCAATATGGCGGAGATGTACGACAAGCAAGACCCGGAGGACCAACGGATAGGGCAGTGCATGGAGCGGGCCTGGGAGCTTTTGAATGATGAGGCTCTGCCTAAGGATGGTTACCACGCTTTTACCATATCCAAGTGCGCACCTACCTTCGGATATTTTGGGTATTTCATTTATGCCAAAGAGCTTAAAGAGAGGGCGGAAAAGATATATGCGGGGGCTTGAAAAGGCCAGGGAACTGTATGAGTTCCGGGGCCGGGAACTTATACACCGTCTTTTCCCTGAATATGAGGACAAAATTGCTGTGGGCCTGGCGGGCCATGGCTCAGAGTGCTTTGGCTATGATGATGAATTGTCGGAGGATCACGACTTTGAAGAGGGCTTCTGTCTGTGGGTGGATGACGGAACGGACCGGGAGATCGGTCTGGAGCTGAGCCGGGCTTACCGGCAGCTGAAAGGCGTCGGCGGGAAATCCAGCGCCTTGGCTGAGCAGAGCCGGGGAGTGCGACGGATAGGGGATTTTTACCGCCGATACACAGGCTGTGCCGGGGCGCCGGACAGCTGGCAGGCCTGGTTGTATCTGCCAAGCCACGCACTGGCCGAGGCCACCAACGGCCAGGTCTGGCGGGATGAACAGGGCCTGTTCAGCTCAATCCGACGGGAGATCCTCACCGGTATGCCGGAGGACGTGCGGAAAAAACGCCTGGCGGCGAAGCTCATAACTATGGCCCAGGCGGGGCAGTACAACTATGCCCGCTGCATAAGCCACGGAGAGCAGGGCAGCGCAATGCTGGCTATGGCGGAATTTGTAAATTCCGCCTGCGCCTCAGTATTCCTTTTGAACCGTAGGCATATGCCCTATTACAAGTGGCAGTTTCGCGCCATGGAGGAGCTGGAGATACTGGGAGAGCTGAAAGAGGCCCTGGAGTTTCTCCTCACCGGGGAGAATGACGAGGCCGGGCAGAAGCTGAAAGGGGAACTGGTGGAGGATATCTGTGCCCAGGTGGTAAAGGAACTTAAACGCCAGGGCCTGACCTGCGGCAGCTGGGACTATCTGGAGCCTCACGCTCTGGACTTGATGGAACATATAGAGAACCCTCAGATAAGGGCTCTCCACGTGATGGAGGAATAGAGATGGAGATACAATGGCTGGGTCATGCCTGTTTTAAAATTACCCACAAGGGCTACAGCGTGGTAATAGACCCCTATGACAGCGACTATACTACGGGATACCCAAAGCTCAAAGTGAGGGCGGACAAGCTGCTGATAAGCCATGAGCACTACGGCCACAATTACCGCAGGGGAGTAGATCTCTCCGGCAGGCCGGAGAGCGACTGCCCCTTTGAGATAAGCGCCATGGAGACCTGGCATGACAGCGTGGGCGGCATAATGCGGGGTAAGACTCTCATACATATTTTGGAGGCCGACGGCCTGAAGCTGGCCCACATGGGAGATATAGGCACACAGCTCACCGGCGGGGAGATAAGCCGTCTCTTCGGTGCCGATGCGCTGATGGTAACTGCCGGTTCCTGTACCGGATTGCCGGCTCAGGAGGTATGGCGCATGACGGAGGAGCTTTTTCCAAAGGTGATAATACCCATGCACTATCGGGACGGAAACCGAGGGCCAAGAAGACTGGAACATGTGCAGGCCCTGGCCGACTACTTTGAAGCCCCGGAGATGATACACCGCTATAACACCGATACCATTACCATCACTGCCGATATGGAACCCCAGGTAGCTATACTGAAATTTATGGGTTAATAATCAGTCAGTCTGTCCTGAATTTGGACAGACTGACTGATTATTAACAAGCTTTGTGCTTTACGAAGTTGGTATTTTGTGCTAAAATTACAATAGCTGAAAGAAGTATTCCGGAATATATAAATTTGAGGAGGTATACTATGGTAAAATTTGCTCAGAGAATGGATGGGATGAAGGCCTCAGACATAAGAGAACTTTTGAAACTCACTACCAGACCGGAAATTATTTCCTTTGCCGGCGGACTGCCAGCTCCGGAGCTTTTCCCGGTGGAGGACATTAAGGCCGCCACCGATGCGGTAATGGATGAGCAGGGCAGGGCGGCTTTGCAGTATGGCCAGACTGAGGGCTATCTGCCGCTGCGGCAGAAGATAGTGGAGCGCATGGAGGCAAAGAACGCAATACATACCACTCCCGACAACATTATACTTACCGCCGGCAGCCAGCAGGGCCTGGACTACTGCGGCAAGCTGTTCCTCGACCCCGGCGACGTGGTGGTGATGGAGAGCCCATCTTACCTGGGAGCCATCAATGCCTTCCAGGCTTACCAGCCCAAATTTGTGGAAGTGCCCACTGATGACGACGGAATGATAATGGAAGAGCTTGACAAGGTACTTGCCACCACTGAGAACGTCAAACTCATATATGTTATTCCCGATTTCCAGAACCCCAGCGGACGCACCTGGCCCCTGGAGCGGAGGAAAAAGTTCCTGGAGATAATCAACAAATACGGTGTCCCCGCTATAGAGGATAACCCCTACGGTGAGCTGCGCTTCAAGGGCGAGTATCAGCCCGCCCTCAAGAGCATGGACAGCGAGGGCCTTGTAATTTACATGGGCACCTTCTCCAAGATAATGGCCCCCGGCTACCGCATAGGTTGGACCTGTGCCAACGATGAGGTCATCGAGAAGCTCAACCTGATAGCCCAGGCCGCCGCCCTCCAGACTTCCACCATTGCTCCCATGATAATCTCCAAGTATATGGATATGTTCGACCTGGACGCCCATGTGGATAAGATCCGGGAGACATACAAACATCGCTGCCAGCTGATGATAAACACCATGAAGGAGACCTTCCCGCCGGAGGCCAAGTTCACCGATCCCGACGGCGGTCTGTTCACCTGGGTGGAGTTGCCGGAATATGTGAATACCCGTGACCTGGCGGCCAAGGCTCTGGATATGGGCGTAGCTTTCGTGCCCGGCTCAGGCTTCTTCCCCAACGGCGGCAATAACTGCTGCATGCGTCTCAATTACTCCTGCATGCCTGACGACAGGATAGTGGAGGGTGTAAAGAGACTGGCTGAGGTAATCAAGGCAGCACTGAAATGACGGAACTTAAAACCGGCCTGGTGGGCCGTGCAGAAACTATCGTTACCGAGAGCAACACTGCCGCCGCCATAGGCAGCGGCGCCCTGCCCGTATTCTCCACTCCCCATATGATAGCCCTGATGGAGAACGCCTCCATGAACGCCATAGCTCCCTGCCTGGAGGACGGACAGGGCAGCGTGGGCACAAAGATAGACGTGGCCCATGTGGCGGCTACACCTATGGGCATGACGGTACGGGCTGAGAGTACCATTACCAGGATTGAAGGCAGGATGCTCAGCTTTGAGGTAAGAGCCTGGGCAGGAGATGAACTCATCGGAGAGGGAACGCACCAGCGCTGCATCATTTACAATCAGCGTTTTATGGAAAAGACCCAGGCAAAACTGAAATAAAAAATATCAAAAAAGGTGGCCGCCGAATGCGGCTACCTTTTTTCGTCTTGAAGAATACGGGATTTGTAATATAATGAAGGAGAGAAATTAAAAGGAGATTGCCGCCATGCCCAGTACCTGGAACCGTTCACCGGAGGAATTTCACAAGATATACCTGGCTAATACGGAAGCTTTTTACCGCGTAGGCAGCAAAAGCCTGGCAAAAGAGCTGGACAGCTTTGTTACAAACTGCGCTTTGAAGCTGTGGAGCCGGGCGGGGAGCATCAGCCAGCGCCATGTGGACATGGCAAATCAAATCTATTCCAAGGGACAGGAGCAGCCAAGGTGGCTGCTTTGGTCTCTCACAAGTTCCATATGTGATGAGGATGTATTCCTGCCGCCTACATTTTACTGGGAATTGGCGGAAAAAGATGCCGCACGGGGCGGAGAGGCCTCCCGTACCTTCATACGTATGCTCACCAATATACTGCTGTATCTGGCGGCGGTGGACGACGATGTGAGCTTTGCTGAGGCAGAGTTTATAACCCAGTGTGCCGACAAGTTGGGGGCCGTATGCGACGCCAGCGGCGTAAGAAAAAGCAGAGAGGCTCTGGACCCCATGGACTATGTGACTTCCGGCGAGCCGGGCTTTATGTACAAGATGCCGAAGCAGCCCCAACCCTCCGGAGGCGAAGCCGGAGGGAAAATGCCGGCGGCAGAGGCCAAGGAGAAAAAACCCGATTTTGAGGAGCTTATGTCCCGGCTGGATGAGCTGGTGGGCCTGGAGAGCGTGAAGAAGGACGTAAAGAGCTTGGTGAACCTGATGAAGGTGCGAAAGCTGCGGCAGGAGAAGGGCCTGCCCGTGCCGCCCATGAGCCTGCATATGGTGTTCATGGGAAATCCCGGCACCGGTAAGACCACTGTGGCCCGGCTTATCAGCGGACTGTATGCCGCTATAGGAGTGCTGAGCAAGGGACAACTGGTGGAGGTGGACCGCTCAGGGCTTGTGGCGGGCTATGTGGGCCAGACGGCACTGAAGACCCAGGAGGCGGTGAAGTCCGCCCTGGGAGGGGTTCTCTTTATAGATGAGGCCTATTCCCTGGCTTCCGGCGGGGAGAACGACTTTGGCCGGGAAGCTATAGAGACTATTCTGAAGGCAATGGAAGACCACAGGGATGATTTGATAGTTATTGTTGCGGGATATGACAAGCCCATGGAGAAATTTCTCAGTTCCAATCCGGGGCTGGAATCCCGTTTCAACAAGTATTTTCATTTTCCTGATTACAAGGGGGAAGAGCTGCTGGCCATATTCAAGGGGCAGTGCGAGAAAAACGGATACGCCCTCACCGGCGAGGCGGAGCAGACGGCGAAGGAGATGTTTGATGCGCTCTATGAAAACCGGGATGAGAACTTCGGCAACGGCCGGGATGTGAGAAACTGCTTTGAGGACATGATAGTGCGTCAGTCCAACCGGGTGGCCGCCATGGAAACGCCCAGCAGGGAAGAATTGATGACCGTGCTGCCGGAGGATCTGAAGGACCCGGAGCCGGGGAAAAAATAAAAATCAGAAAATCATAATAAGGCCAGGGGGCATAATGTTATGCCCCCTGGCCTTATTATGTATTGACGTGTTATTTGAAACTTATGCGTGGCTTATAGAATTCAAAGATCACTGCGTCACGGCCCTTTTCATTTCTGGGCTCGTGGGAGGTCCAGCCAACCTTCATGGCGCCCAGAAGCTCTGAAAAGCGCACGGCAAAAGGACGACGACCAATGCGATATGCAATGAACTGGGGACGGGCGATGAGGTTCATCAGGCAACGGGAAAGAATAAAGGGCATGGGCCTTTTCATATCGTAATACTTTGCGGGCATTGCCAACTGACCTCTGAGAATATCTCTGGCGTGGAAGCGAAACCAGGCCACAATGAGGGGATTAAAGCTCTCTATACAGGCACTGCCCCGGTAGCTGCTGAGCAGGGAGAGGGTCTTGCGGCACAGCTCCCGATTGTTATGTCCGTTCTTTATCTCCAGGATAATAGGGCCTCTGCCTCGAATAACTTCCAGCACCTGGGACAGCAGAGGGATGCGCTCATCGGTGCCGCAGAGACGGAACTGCTGCAGCTGCTCAAAGCTGTAGTCCTCAATGCATCCGTCTACACCACAGACGCGCTGAAGGTTGTCGTCGTGAAATACTACCACCTGGCCGTCACGGCTCAGATGCACGTCCAGCTCTACCCCGTATCCGGCACGGGCGGCCAGACGAAAGGCTGTGAGGGAATTTTCGGGTATGGATTTGTCTCGGGAATGGAGGCCGCGGTGGGCAAAGTTCATCCCCATAAAAGGGGCTTTCTGCCGCCGGGTGGCATGACCTGGAGCAAGAAGAAATACAGGAGCTGCCACAGCGGCAGCGGCCGCACAAAGCAGCTTGGCATTCTTGTTCAAAGGGAACACCTCTTTTACCGGATATTGTTCTTTTACATGTATTTTACCACTTCAGGCTAGCCCCAGTCAATTTTCTTATTGTAAAATTTGCACTGTTATTATAAAATATAATGTATAAAATTGCGGAGGATTCACAAATGAAGCTGAACAACAAACGCACCATACTGGTAGGTTTGGCCTTCCTGTCCATATGCGCCTTCTGGCAAATGTACGACAACATTGTGCCTTTGATACTTACCAATACTTTCCACCTGAACGAAACTCTTTCCGGTGCCATAATGGCGGCGGACAATGTGCTGGCACTGTTCCTGCTGCCTGTTTTCGGCGGAATATCCGACAGGACCGGTACGAAAATTGGAAAGCGTATGCCGTTCATCCTTTTTGGCACCGGCTGCGCCATTATCCTCATGAACATACTGCCGCTGCTGGATAACGGCTATGCCGCCTCCGCTTCGTCTTTTGAGATGGTGTCCTTCGTTATCGTGCTTGGCCTGCTGCTCATTGCTATGGGTACCTACCGCTCGCCCGCCGTGGCCCTGATGCCTGATGTGACCCCAAAGCCCCTTCGCTCCAAAGGCAACGCAATCATAAATCTTATGGGCGCTGTGGGCGGCATTATCTACCTGGGCGTGGCAGCCGTAATGTATCCCAACTCCAAAGTACAGGGCCTGGAGCATGTGAACTATCAGCCTTTGTTTATCGTGGTTTCTGCAATTATGTTCGTCTCTATTGCCGTACTGTTTATCACCATCAAGGAGCCGAAGCTCTCGGCGGAGAACCAGGCTCTGGAAAGACAGCACCCGGAATGGGATCTGGCTCAGGATGATGGCAGCGGAAATGAAGTGCTGCCTGCTCCGGTGAAGCGATCTCTGGCTTTCCTGCTGGCTTCCATAGCTTTATGGTTCGTGGGATACAACGGTGTCACCACCTGGTTTACCACCTATGTCAGCGTGGTGATGGGCCAGGGCCTGGGCGGGGCCTCAACCTGCCTGCTGGTGGCTACAGGCGGAGCAATTGTCTCCTACATACCAATAGGAGCCTTGGCCTCCCGTATAGGCCGGAGAAAGACAATAATGGGCGGCGTCGTATTGCTGGCGGCCTGTTTTGCCCTGGGCTATGTGCTCACTACTGCATATAGCAGCATCAACGCCATAATGTTTGTGGTCTTTGCCCTGGTGGGACTGGCTTGGGCTGCTATCAACGTCAACTCCCTGCCAATGGTGGTGGAGATGTGCAAGGGCTCAGATATCGGCAAGTTCACCGGATATTACTATACTGCATCCATGTCCGCCCAGATAATTACACCGATGCTGGCAGGCACTCTCATGCGCCATATAGATTACCGGGTGCTCTTCCCTTATGCGGCCTTCTTTGTGGCCCTCAGCTTTGTGACCATGATCTTTGTGCTCCACGGGGACGTGAAGGTTCAGGCAAAGAAAGGACTTGAGGCTTTTGAGGATATGGACGACTGAGCGCTGAAATTCGAATAAGTAAAAAGCAATTGATTTCTCAAAAATAGAATTTATTTGTACAAAAGCCGCAGGGCTTTCCCTGCGGCTTTTAACATTGATATTGCCTTTGCACGGTGACTTATTCGCACTCCGGCATAAGTTCTGTAGAGATTATCTTCAGCATGCGGTCCAGATTTTCCAGATCCTCCTTGCTGAAGCGCTTTTTTATCCGCTCAATAACCTGCATCTCGTAACTGCTCATTAGGCTTGCATAATTGTAATATTTCTCAGAGAGCACCAGGTGATACTCCCGCCGGTCGGTCTGGGAGTTCTGCCGCTCCAGGTAGCCCTTTTTGATAAGGCTGTTGACCTTATAGGTGGCGTTGGACTGGGATATGTTCAGAAAATCCGCAAACTGCCCAACGGTGGGTTCGGAGAGCATGTTGATGACCTCCAGAGAAAAAGCCTCCATGGCGGAAAGAGAGCCTTCCCTCTCTCTGACCAGTTCAAACACACTGCGATAAAACTTCAGCTTGAACTTATCGTATATTTCCACAAAGCTTTTGTCCACCATTTTTTGTTATCCTCCGGGATTTTGTTGTACCCAAGTATTCTAACTCATAAGGAAAGATTTGTAAACTCGTACGTTCTTGACAAAACTGTGAATTTTAAAAAAGCAGTGGGGCGAAACTATTGACAAAACCATCCACTAATGATATATTAGCACTCGTAAGGCGAGAGTGCCAACAGTCGAAAGCGGAGAGTGCTAAAGTGTCTATCAGCGATAGAAAAAAGAAAATACTGGCCGCGGTGGTGGATGAATATATCCAGACTGCAGAGCCTGTAGGCAGCAAAGCCATTGCCGACAAGGCTGGGCTGGGCTGCTCCTCAGCCACCATCCGTAACGAACTGGCAGAGCTGGTGAACATGGGATATCTGGAACAGCCCCACACTTCAGCCGGGCGAGTGCCCACTCCCATGGGATACCGCATGTACGTCAACGAGCTTATGGAAAGGCAGAAACTGAGTCTGGAGGAGACGGAGGAGATAAACCGCCGGCTCAACCAGCGACTGCAGGAGCTGGACGACACGATCAGTGATGTGAGCCGTCTGGCCTCCCAGCTGACAAATTATCCGGCCCTGGCTCTCACTACCCAAGCGGCGGTGACCATAAAGCGCTTTGACATTATCTATGTGGATGCCAACACCTTTATCATTGTGGTGATGCTCAGCAATAACTCCGTTAAAAATAAGCTGGTGCATCTGCCGGTATCCGTGGATCAGCCGATGATGCAGCGCCTGTCTTCCCTCTTCAATTCCGGATTCACCGGCATTACAGAGGAGCAGATAACACCTCTGCTCATAAATTCCACTGAGCGGGCTGCCGACGACACTATGGGCCTTACATCAGTGATTGCCGCCTTTGCCATCTCGGTGCTGAATGAGGCCAAGATTCCTTCTTCCTTTATAAGCGGGGAGAACCGGCTGCTGAGCCAGCCGGAATTCAGAGACCCGGACAAAGCCCATAAGCTGATGGGCTACCTTTCCGGCGGCGGCTATATTCTTCCACCTGGAGTGACCATGGACGGTCCAAACGAGGTGAAGGTGCTCATAGGCCCGGAAAATGTGGCCGAGGAGCTGAAGGATTCCAGCGTGATAATTGCAAGCTATGATGCCGGGGACAACACCCGTGGTATCATAGGAGTGGTAGGACCGACAAGAATGGATTATTCCGCCGTGGCTGAAAAGCTGAGTCTTCTGGCGGCGGGGTTATCCCAGCGTCTGGGCGGCGGAGAAGGCCCCCCAGAGGGCATACACAACAAACTGATAATCAAGGGAGACATATCCAATGAGTAAAGATAAAAAGCCAACAGCTCCGGAGCAGCAGGAGGACAAAAAGGAAGAGCCTGCTGCCGAAGAGAGCACCAAAGAAATAAACAGTGAGGAGATAAACAGCCAGGACATAAAGCCTGAAAAGCAGCAGGGCAAAAAAGAGGCTCAGGAGGCGAAGCAGGAGAAATCCGAAAAACCCGAGAAAGTTGAGAAGCCCGAAAAGCCTTCGGCAGCCGATGAGCTGGCAGCCCTCAACGACAAGTATCTCCGGGTCTGCGCGGAGTATGATAACTTCCGCAAGCGCAGCCAGCGGGAAAAGGATGGGCTTTATGCCGATATAAAGGCAGAGACCCTTAAAAAGTTCCTGCCGATATATGACAACCTGGTGAGAGCTCTGGAACAGCCCACTGTGGATGAGGCTTACCGCCGTGGCGTGGAAATGATAATGACCCAGTTTAACAGTACCATGGAAAAACTGGGTGTCAGCGAGATAGAGAGCCTTGGAAAGAAGTTCGACCCCAGTCTCCACAATGCTGTGATGCATGTGGAAGATGAAGAAAAAGGCGAAAATGAAATTGTGGAAGTTTTCCAAAAAGGTTTTCGCATGGGTGACAAGGTCATCCGCTTTGCCATGGTAAAAGTTGCTAACTGAGAGCATCAAGCTCTTTGTTATATAAATTAGTATAAATTAAATCACATATATACAGGAGGAAATTAAAATGAGTAAGATTATAGGTATAGATCTTGGTACTACCAATAGCTGTGTTGCAGTTATGGAGGGCGGCGAAGCCGTTGTTATCCCCAACGCTGAGGGCGCCCGTACAACTCCTTCCGTAGTAGCTTTTGCAAAGAGCGGCGAGCGTATGGTGGGCCAGGTGGCAAAGCGCCAGGCCATTACCAACCCCGACCGTACCATCTCTTCCATCAAGCGTGAGATGGGTTCCAACTATAAAGTAAACATTGACAATAAGGCATACACTCCTCAGGAGATTTCTGCTATGATCCTTCAGAAACTGAAGGCAGATGCAGAGGCCTATCTGGGCAGCACCGTCACCGAAGCGGTCATCACCGTTCCTGCCTACTTCACCGATGCTCAGCGTCAGGCAACCAAGGACGCAGGCCGTATCGCCGGTCTGGATGTAAAGCGTATCATCAACGAGCCTACCGCAGCGGCTCTGGCCTATGGCCTGGATAAGGAAAACGACCAGAAGATCATGGTGTACGACCTGGGCGGCGGCACCTTCGATGTGTCTATCCTGGAGATCGGCGATGGTGTTATCGACGTTCTGGCCACTGCCGGCAACAACCGTCTGGGCGGCGATGACTTTGATAAGTGCATCACCGACTACATGGTGCAGGAGTTCAAGAAGGCTGAAGGCATAGACCTGAGCGGCGACAAGGTGGCAATGCAGCGTCTGCGTGAGGCTGCCGAGAAAGCCAAGGTGGAGCTGTCCGGCGTCACCACCTCCAACATCAATCTGCCTTATATCACTGCCGATGCCACCGGCCCCAAGCACTTGGACATCACCCTTACCAGGGCAAAGTTCAATGAGCTGACCCACCACCTGGTGGAAAAGACCATGGGTCCTGTGAAACAGGCTCTGTCCGACTCCGGCCTCCAGCCCAGCGACATCAGCAAGGTCCTGCTGGTGGGCGGCTCCAGCCGTATCCCCGCAGTGCAGGAAATGGTCAAGACCCTTATCGGTAAGGAAGGCTTCAAGGGCATTAACCCCGATGAGTGTGTTGCCATCGGCGCAGCCATTCAGGGCGGCGTCCTCTCCGGTGACGTTGAGGGCATAGTCCTGGTGGATGTAACTCCTCTGTCCCTGGGCATTGAGACTCTGGGCGGAGTTTGCACCAAGCTTATTGAGCGTAACACCTCCATCCCCACTCGTAAGAGCCAGGTGTTCTCCACCGCCGCTGATAACCAGACCTCCGTTGAGGTCAACGTCCTTCAGGGCGAGCGTGAGATGGCCGCATACAACAAGAGCCTGGGCCGCTTCCATCTGGACGGCATTGCTCCGGCCCGCCGCGGTGTGCCTCAGATAGAGGTCACCTTCGACATCGACGCCAACGGCATCGTCAATGTATCTGCAAAGGATCTGGGCACCGGTAAGGAGCAGCATATCACCATCACTGCTTCCTCCAACATGTCCAAGGAGGATATCGACAAGGCTGTGAAGGAAGCCGAGATGTACGCTGCTGAAGATGCAAAGCGTAAGGAAGAGGTAGACGTCCGCAACCAGGGCGACCAGATGGTCTATCAGACCGAGAAGACCCTCAGCGAGTCCGGCGACAAGCTGGATGCTGCCGACAAGAGCGAAGTTGAGGCAAAGCTGAGCGCACTGAAGAGCGCCCTCACCGGCACCGATACCGCAGCCATCAAGGCAGCCACCGAGGAGTTGACTCAGGCCTTCTACAAGATCTCTGAGAAGCTTTACCAGAATGCCGGCGGCGCTCAGGGCGCAGGCTTTGACCCCAACCAGGCCGGCGGCTACACCGGCGGCGCTCAGGGCGGCCAGAGCAGCCAGGGCGGTCAGGATTACTACGACGCCGACTACACCGTAGTGGACGACGACAATAATAAGTAATCCGACATAATAACAACAATGAGGCGGAGCGAACAGCCCCGCCTCAAAGGTGTGTATATAGATCAGGTTTCAGGAGACTTATATGGCGGATAAGAGAGATTACTATGAAGTGCTGGGCGTCAAAAAAGATGCCACAGCTGATGAAATAAAAAAAGCATACAGAAAAATAACCAAGGAAAATCACCCTGACCTGCATCCAGGAGACAAAGCCTGCGAGGAGCGCTTCAAGGAGGCCAATGAGGCCTATGAGGTGCTCTCCGATGAGGAGAAGAGAAAAAAGTACGACCAGTACGGCCACGCCGCCTTTGACCCCAATGCCGGTTTCAGCGGCGGCGGTTTCAGCGGTTTTGGAGATTTTGGCGGTTTCGGCGGCTTCGGAGATATTTTCAGCGACATATTCGGCGGTTTCGGCGGCGGGACGACCCGCAACCCCAACGCCCCCAGAAAGGGCGAAAACCTGAGAGCCACACTGAACATAAGCTTTGAGGAAGCGGCCTTCGGCTGTAAGAAGGAAGTCACCGTGGCCAGAGTGGAGCAGTGCCCCGACTGCAAGGGTACGGGCTGCGCTCCCGGTACTACTCCCGAAATATGCCCCGACTGTAAAGGTACAGGTACGATAAAGGTGAATCAGCGTACACCTCTGGGCATGATGCAGACTTCTTCCCCCTGCTCAAAATGTCATGGGACCGGTAAGATAATTCATCAGCCCTGCAAGACCTGCCGGGGCATGGGAAAGATACGCCGTCAGCATAAGGTGGATGTGAACGTTCCGGCCGGTATAGACGACGGCCAGACCATATCCCGTCCCGGCTACGGCAATGCCGGAACCAACGGCGGCCCTGCCGGCGACCTTCTGATAAGCGTCATTGTACGTCCCCACGCCCGCTTTGAACGGGAGGGCACTTCCGTTTTGCTGGAGCAGGATATAAGCTATGCTCAGGCGGTGCTGGGTGCAGAAATTGAGGTCCCCACTCTGGACGGAAAGGTGAAGATCACCATACCCGAAGGCACTCAGCCCGGCACGGTATTTCGTATGCGGGGCAAGGGCATTCCTTTCCTGAGAGGCAGCGGACGGGGCGACCAGTTCGTGACCGTGCAGGTGAAGGTGCCGAAGGACCTTACATCCCACCAGAAGGAGCTGCTGCGCCAGTTTGCCGCTTCCATGGGTGATTTGGACGGAGATGCCGGCAAGAGCATCTTCGGAAGAAAGAAGAATAAATAAATGTTTTCCCATTTGTGCCGCAGGGCCATCTCTGCGGCACATTGTTTGTCTTTTGTCTGACAAGCTATATACCTTGACATTATTTCGGATTGTAATTAAAATAGTAAAAAAGCACAAAAATCCGAAAGAAACGAGGTATGAACATGGAAGGTTTACAAAAAGCGTGGTACAGAAGTTTCCAATTTTGCGTCAACATAGGGGGCAGATTCCTCCATTGGCGCAAGCCTATCCCCATTACCGGCGAGGGCAGCACTGCCAGAATACCGGAGATACTTAAGGAAAACGGCGTTACCAAGGTAATGGTGGTCACAGGCCGCCATGTTGGCCGGGAGCTGGCGCCGGGGATAATTGAGAAAATCGAAGCCGCGGGAATCCAGTGTGTACATTTTTCCCAGGTGGAGTCCAACCCCTCCACCACCACCGTATTCCAGATAAGGGATATGTATAAGGAAAAAGCCTGCAACGGATTTTTAGCCATTGGCGGCGGATCCCCCATGGATGCGGCAAAGGCCGCAGCGGCGCTGATAGTGAGGCCCAATAAGCCGATAACCAAACTGGGCGGACTCTTTAAGGTGCTTCGCCGGCTGCCTCCCTTTATTGCCGTGCCCACCACTGCCGGCACCGGATCGGAGACCACCATCGCCGCAGTTATCACCGAGGCGGAGACCCACCACAAGTATGCCATCATGGACATTGTACTGGTGCCGCGCTATGCTGTTCTCGACCCGGAGATGACCAGAAATTTGCCGCCGGCCACCACTGCCACCACGGGCATGGATGCTTTGACCCATGCGGTGGAGGCTTATATATGCTGGACCAACCGCACCCGCGAGAGCGACCGGCTGGCCGAGGAGGCCACCGTGGCGATCTTTAAATATCTTGAGCGGGCATATCGGGACGGAAACGACATGGAGGCCAGAGGCGAGATGCTAATAGCGGCCTATAAGGCGGGATTTGCTTTCACAAGGGCAGGCGTAGGCAATGTGCACGCCATTGCCCATACCTTAGGTGGACTTTACGGCACGCCTCACGGTCTGGCAAACGCAGTAATTCTTCCGATTGTACTGGAAGATTACGGCGAGAAGGTGTATAATAGACTGGCAAGACTCTCAGAGCTCACCGGGCTTATGACCCAAGGCAGCGACGAAGAGAAGGCAAAGGCGTTCATTGCCGAGATATATGCAATGAATAAACGCATGGGCATACCAAGGGGATTGGACAATATCCGGCAGGAGGATATTCCTCAGATGGTTCAGTGGGCACTAAAGGAAGCCAACCCCACCTATCCTGTGCCCGTTGTATATACCCCGGAGCGCTGCACCGCCGTGATAGAACGCATTATTGCCGCTGCAAATCAATAGAACTAAAGGAGAATGGCTTTGCTGCTATCCGAATTGAAGCTTATATCGGCCAGCAACATTATCAGACTGCGTACCCAGGCCGGGCTCACCCAAGCAGAGCTGGGTGAAAAACTGAATTATTCAGACAAGACCATATCAAAATGGGAGCGTGGCGAAGCCATACCTGATGCCTATGTGCTGACGCAGATGGCGGAGATTTTCGGCGTGACGGTGGACTATCTGCTCTCCGCTCATGACGCATGGGAAAATCCCAATGAGCCGGAGGAGCAGGAACAGGGAATATCCAGATATTCCGTAAATATGATAATTGCCATTGCGGTTCTGGGGGTGTGGACAATGGCCCTCAGCGTTTTCGTACTGCTGTGGCTTCTTGGATTCATCGTGTGGCAGAGCTTTGTGGTGGCGCTGCCGGTATCCATACTTACATATATGGTGCTTATCTGTGTATTCAATCGGCGCAAATATCTGCAGTATGTCATAGCGGCCTTTGTGCTGTCCGTTTTTGTGCTGCTGTATTTCGTGCTCCCCCTGCAGAAGCCCTGGCAGCTTTTCCTGATAGCGATACCGGCAATCGTGCTGGTATTTTTAAGCTGCAATATCCGGCAAAGACCCAGGAAAAAACAAAAAAACCAAACCTAATGACAATGCTCCACAAATGGTAGAGCAGACGAGGAGAGCCAGTAGAGAGATTTGAACTATCTCTACTGGCTCTCCTTAATATTGTAGACATAGAAAAAAGCCTTAATGGCTTGAATAAGACCGGTGGGTGGAATAAACTGAAAATGCCTGTCCGGACCTGTCCGGAAGACCAGGAAAAAGAAAGGAGATTGAATATGAGTGATTATGTTCTGAGCTGCTGCTCTACCGCCGACCTTTCCAAAGAGCATTTCCAGCAGAGAGATATTAAATATATCTGCTTCCATTATTTCATCGATGATGAGGAGTATTACGACGATCTGGGCGAGAGTATGCCCTTTGATGTTTTCTATGACCGTATGAGCAAAGGGGCAATGACCCGCACATCACAGGTGAACATCTCCGAGTATGTAGACTATTTCAGCGGCTTTGCAAAGCAGGGACTGGATATCGTCCACGCTTGCCTGTCCTCCGGAATATCAGGCACGATAAACTCCGCCCGCAACGCCGCTCTTATCGTCAAGGAGCGCTACCCGGAGAGAAACATCTACATAGTCGACTCCCTGGCTGCCTCCTCCGGCTATGGCCTTCTTATGGATGCCGCTGCTGATAAGAGGGACGAAGGACTCAGCGCAAAGGAGCTGGCCGACTGGATAGATGCAAACAAGCTGAAGCTGAATCATTGGTTCTTCTCCACCGACCTGACCTGCTTTGTCCGGGGTGGACGTATATCCAAGACCGCAGGTGTCTTTGGCGGTCTGCTGGAGATTTGTCCGCTGATGAACGTGGACAATCTGGGCCGGCTTATCCCTCGCTACAAGATCCGCACAAAGAAGCGTGTAATCAAAGAAATAGTCAACATGATGGAGAAATGCGCCAGGGACGGCCTGAATTATAACGGTAAGTGTTACATCTCCATGTCAGCCTGCTATGAGGATGCAAGACAGGTGGCCGACCTGGTGGAGGAGCGCTTCCCTAAGCTGGACGGAAAGGTCCTGATAAATAACATAGGCACCACAATTGGCGCCCACACCGGACCAGGCACCGTGGCCCTGTTCTTCTGGGGAAATGTCAGAACTGACTAACAGAAGACAAGTCAAGAATCAACATTAAACTACAGTCAGAGCCGCATTCTCAAGGATGCGGCTCTGACTATTAATTAACAAAATGTGAAAAAAACAGACGATTTGTATAAAAAATATGCGTTTTTAATCATTTTTTATTGCCATTTTGCCAAGCATGGATTTCCATGCAGCTAGTTGGCGGCAGCATTATTCCGCCTTGACAAGGCCAGTACCATCGATTATAAGGCCAGCCAAAATAAAAAATAATATTTAAGGGGGAGAACAAAATGACAAAAGAAGCAAGAAAATGGGCATTTAAGGAATCTATAGTGTGTGGTATTCCCACTATGTTTCTCACGGCTATCATCATGTATTTCACTTTGAGCAAGGAATTTGCAGCTGCTCCTCTCACTTTGGCTGAGCTGGGCGTTAAAATTGGCGGCACCGTAACTGTCACCTCTCTTATCTGCTGCTTCCTTCAGTACCTCATCGTAGGCAAGAGTTTCTAAGCTCAGTTTGCTGAGGGCGGAGAGAAGCTGCCTGCCATGGGCAGCCGTGCCGAGCAGATGGTGTTCCCTTTGTGGGTTCCAAATAAGTGGTGGGCATACGTTATTTTCACTTCTTTCTTTGCCGGCATTGTGTTTGGTTCCGGCCTCCCCTGCTTCCTGGCAAGCTGGGGCATCAACCCAGGCGGAATCGGACGTTTGGGTCACGCTGTTCTGGCAGGTGTCATCAACGGCATCGGCACATGGTATGCCGTGTACCTGACCCACGTTTATCTGGTTCAGTTCTTCAACGAGAAGGCTGCTGCCGCTCAGGCCAAATAATTACATAAAAACGTTGCTAAGCCCCCTGATGTATACTGAGCTGCCCAAATTTGTGCGGACAGTACAAAAAGCCCCTGACAGGAAATATTGAGTTTTAGACGGAGAGGCGTCGCGTAAGCGGCGCTTCTCCAGTTTTTAACTGGATGTGTTCGTGATTATAAAATTGGATGTATCGGTCAATCATCTCATCGATCTCAGAAAAGGTGGCCGACTTGTGCCGGTAAATGCAACCTGCTTTAAGGATGGAAAAGAAAATTTTCACCATGGCATAAATCGCATTGCTTTCTTTTGCTCTTGCTTCAGCAAATCATATATCGGCCTGACTCACTCCGACCCCAGACCTTCCGCAACTTTCCGCTGGCCCATGCTTTCCTTAAGCGTTTTCTTGATCTGTGGCAGTGAATTCTGAATCTTCTGATATCTTCTCGCCATATAATAACCCCCTGATGTAGTATTTACATTTTCCTACATCAGGGGGACTGTGTCTATTATATGTTTCTTCCGGTTCAGTGCAAAGTGCCGGACGACCTTTTTAACAGATTATATCGTGGCTTTCAATGTTCAAAGTGTCTCAGTTTTACAAATGGATCGGAAGTACGACCGGCCATGGTGGTGAAGTTAAGGCTTGTAGTAACATGATCCTCCATTGATTGACGGGCCAGCTCAGGCATTCGCATCCTGATGGCCGAGACCACGGAGGTGTGATTGAAGGTGACGCTGGGCATCCAGGGGTTTTCTCCGCTCCCGTCATGGCTGATAAACTCCAGCATTGAGGCCTGGTACATGGTAAGCTTGGGCAGTATGAGTTCATAGCTCTGAACCACATAGGGATTGCCGCAGGAGTGGATTATAAGCTGATGAAAGGGCATGTCGGTATCTTTCATACCACGTATATCCCGGCGGATTACACTGTCTTTAAAGGCATCGGCCAGCATGGTCAGCTGCCGTACTGTCGCCTCGTCGGCAGCGTGAGCGCAGAGAGCTGCGGCCTGCCCCTCTATGGAGGAGCGTACCTGATAGAGATTTATCATGTCCAAAAGATTCAAATCCAGCACGAAGCTGCCGCTCTGACCCGGATGTGTCACCACAAAGCCTATCTCAGTCAGGCGGGTTATGGCCTCGGCAACGGGGGTACGCGATATGCCCAGAGAGGAGGCCAGCTGGTTCACGTTCAACTTGGTGCCGGGGGCAATGCGCAGGCTTATAATGTCGTCATAGAGCATGTCCGTGACAATGTCCCTAAGCTTGGCTTCCGGGTTCTTGTCTATGTACTGTCTGAGTGTATACTGTTCCATAAATTACTCCAATGAAAAATAATAGGATGCATTAAAGACCTGATTTTTTATTAAGTCGTAATGAAGTTAACCGGCGGTTATAAAGCCGCCGCCAAGAAGCTGCTCTCCGTTGTAGAGTACGGCGGACTGACCCGCCGCAGGAGCGCGTACAGGCTCGTCGCATACTATGCGCACCATGTCCCCATCCGGGTATACGGTGCAGTCCGGGTTCTCCCACTTGGTGTGACGTACCCGGACACTTGCCCTGATTGGAGCGGTTGGGGCTTCTACAAGCCAGTTAAAGTCCCTGGCTGTGACCTCTGTCTTAAACAGCTCCTCCCATAATGCCAGCTCAATGCTGTTACTTACCGGATCTATACGGGAGATGTACACCTTGCGTCCGTCAATAATACCGCTGCGGCGCTGGCCCACGGTGTAGCAGTGTATGCCCTCATGACGTCCAACAACCTGACCATGAAATACAAAGTTTCCTTCTGACGGTAGTGTGCAGCGGCGGGACAGCCAACCCACATAGTCTTTGTCAGGTATAAAGCAGATCTCCATACTGTCCGGCTTGTGGGCAGAGGGGAGGCGCAGTTCCTCCGCAATGGAGCGCACCTGAGTTTTTTCATAGCTGCCCAGAGGGAGAATGAGACGTCCGGCCTGCTCCGGCGTCAGGCGGCAGAGCATATAGCTCTGGTCATTGGAGGACCTGCCCTTGAAAACTTTTCCGCCGTCGCTGCGAGCATAGTGGCCGGTGGATATGAGCTCAGCTCCTGCCTCATCGGCGCAGTCCAGAAGGCTTTTGAATTTAACACTGGGGTTGCAGATTATGCAGGGATTGGGGGTCTCGCCCCGAAGATAGGCTGCGGCAAAAGGACGGCAAACCTGCTTTTCCAGCAGGGTATGGACATCCAGAACCCTGAGCTCTATGCCCCGCTGTTCTGCAGCGTATTCGGCAGCCTGCCGGGCTTCCTCCCCGGCATTGTCCAGATACAGGCCCAGGACCTGAAAGCCCTGCTTCTTAAGGAGCTCCGCCGACACGGCGGAGTCCACCCCGCCGGAAAAGCCCAGAACCACTTTAGTCATTTTCTTGTCTCCATGTATATCATAAGAACGGATATGTCCGCCGGAGATACCCCGGATATCCGGCTGGCCTGGCCGAAGTTGGCGGGCCTTATGCGGCTGAGCTTTTCTCTGGCTTCCAGACGCAGTCCCTTTATCTGCCCGTAGTCCAGATCAGCCGGCAGAGGGCGCTCTTCCATACGGGTGAATTCCTCTATCTGTTTCAGCTGACGCTTTATATAACCCTCATATTTCAAAGCTATCTCCACCTGGGCGGAGACGAACCTGTCCAGTTCCGGCCGCTCAGGGTCAAAGGGCTTCAGGTCGCTGTAGCTTATCTGGGGGCGGCGGATGAGTTCAGCCAGAGTTACTCCGGTGTTTACCGCTGCAGTACCCTTTTCTTCCAGCAGCTGGTTCAGCTCCGGAGACGGGGCCAGGTTGCAGCTGCCCAGCCGTTTCAGCTCCCGGTCCACGGCGGCGTATTTCTCCAGCACCCTGCGGTGCTGCTCCGGACTTACCAGACCCAGCTCAAGCCCCCTGGTACTGAGCCTCTGATCCGCATTGTCCTGGCGGTGGAGCAGCCGGTATTCGCTGCGGGAGGTCATCATACGGTAGGGTTCGTTGGTACCCTTGGTCACCAGATCGTCAATGAGTGTACCGATATAGCCGTCACTGCGCCGAAGAATAAAGGGCGGCTTTCCTTGTATTTTCAATGCGGCGTTCACTCCGGCCACAAAGCCCTGCACCGCCGCCTCCTCATAACCGGAGGAGCCGTTGAACTGTCCGGCACCGTAGAAGCCGGAAATTTTTTTACTCTCCAAAGTTGCATAGAGCTCCGTGGGGTCTATGCAGTCATATTCTATAGCGTAGGCACAGCGGGTCATCTCCGCCTGCTCCAGTCCGGGAATGGTGTGGAGCATCTGAAGCTGTATCTCCTCAGGCATGGAGGAGGAGAAACCCTGTATATATAGCTCCTCGGTGTTGAGGCCCATTGGTTCCACAAAGAGCTGGTGACGCTGCTTGTCGGGAAAGGTCATCACCTTGGTCTCAATGCTGGGGCAGTACCGGGGACCCACACCCTGGATAACCCCGGAGTATATGGGGCTGCGGTCCAGATTGGCCCGGATTATCTCATGGGTGCGCTCGTTGGTATAGGTGAGGTAGCAAACCGCCCGGTTTTCCGGGGTATAAAGGTTCGAGAAGGAAAAGCATTCCGGCTCTTTGTCTCCCTCCTGCTTTTCCATTTTGGAAAAGTCAACGCTGCGCCGGTTGACCCTGGGGGGAGTGCCGGTCTTAAAGCGGCGCAGACTCAGCCCCATAGAACGCAGCTGCTCCGCCAGGGGTACTGCGGCAGCCAGCCCATCCGGCCCGGAGGAGCGCAGGACCTCGCCAATGATTATGCTGCTGTCCAGATAAGTGCCGGAGGCTATAACCACGGCCTTGCAGGAATATACCGCTCCGGTGTGGGTGGTGACGGAGCAGACAGCCCCGTTTTCAACGCCCACCTCCACCACCTCCGCTTGCTTGAGACGGAGATTTTCCTGAAGCTCCAGGGTGTGCTTCATCACTTCCTGGTAGCGGCGGCGGTCTGCCTGGGCCCTGAGAGAGTGAACGGCGGGCCCTTTGCCCAGGTTCAGCATGCGGTACTGAATACAGGCTTTGTCCGCCGCTTTTGCCATCTCGCCGCCAAGGGCGTCCAGCTCCCGAACAAGGTGACCCTTGCCGGTGCCGCCTATGGCCGGATTGCATGGCATGTTGCCCACGCTGTCCAGATTAACTGTAAAACAGACTGTGTCCATCCCTAAACGGGCGGCGGCCAGTGCCGCCTCTATCCCGGCGTGTCCTGCACCCACAACCGCTATATCACATTTTCCGGCATTATATTTTATCAAGTCAACTGCCTCGATTCCCATGGTTTTATCCAATATTATTCATTATAGCAAATCTCCCGGCGATATGCTACAGTTTTATTTCCTTGACGGGGGGACGGGGAGAGAATATAATGATGAGGAATAATCACTAAGGGGAAATTTTGAAAAGATGGAGAGAGTTTCCGCTTATCTGGGACGGATAATGCTGTCCATACTTATTATTATAACGGCGCTGGCGCTGCTTCTGGCTTTGGGGGAAGGACTGGACAGCCCCTCATATCTGGCGGCCCTGGCTGCAGGGGCGGCTGCCGCTGCTGTGCTGCTGATATTGAAGAAAAAGAGATGGGCCTTTGGTGCTTTTGGGCGGCTGTGCTGCCGGCTGGGAGTAACCCGCTGCGCCGTGATAATAACTGCTCTGTGCTTCCTGCTTGGGCTGCTTTGGATAATACTGATTCCCATAGAACCTTTCAGCGACTATAAGACATATTGGGACTGTGCGGTGAGCATAGCCAATGGGCAGGAGATATACAGCACGGAATACGTGGCCATGTACCCGCACATCCTGGGATATTCCAGCTTCCTTGCCCCGTTCATAGAAATATTCGGGGAGCATGTTCTTGTTGGAGTGCTGCTGGGCCTGATACTCAGCTGCCTGTCCGGCCTGCTGATATATTCAATATGCCTGGATGCAGCGGGCCTTTCCGGAGCAGTGCTGGCGGGAGGGCTGTGGGCCCTGTATCCGGGACGCATCATGCTTGGTTCCCTGATCTTTTCCGAGCCCTTGTACACCTGCCTGCTGCTGTTTTTCATTTGGCTGCTGCTGGCTCTGCGGAAAAAACAGGACAAAATAAAAAACAGGATAGTTCCGGCCCTGCTGTGGGGCCTGGGCCTGGGGCTGCTCCTTGCAGCCATCAACGCCGTCAGGCCAATATCCGCGATTTTAATTATAGCATTGCTGTTATGGCTGCTTTTGCTGCGGGGCAGGGAGATGAAGGAAGGTGTCCTGTGGCGCTTCTGGATTCTGCTGCTGGTGGCTTTGGCTCTCAGTTTTCAGCTCTCCGGAAAGCTCTGGGATACCAGACTGGAGAAAATTTTGGGAGAGGAGCCTGCGGGACTTCCCATATATAATCTCTATGTAGGTTTCAACATGGACACCCTTGGCCAGTGGAGCAGCGAGGACATGGATCTGCTTTTTGAATACCGGCGGCAGGAGGGCGGCAGCGCGCCTGAGGCCCAGAAGAGCATGCTGCCCCACGTGCTGGAACGGCTCCAATCCGATAATTTGGATTTGGGCAGGCTGTTTTCCGCCAAGCTCTTTACTTTCCTGGGAAATGACGAGCTGGGGGGCTACACCTACCGCTTCACCAGGTCCGAGGGCTTCGTGAAGATATGTATGGTAATATGCAACTGTTTTTACTATATGCTGTTGTTTCTGGCCTTGGGCGGCCTGGGCAGGCTGTGGCGGGGATGGTCGGATTCAGCCTTCCTGATGCTGCCCCTGTACACCCTGGGGCTGACCCTGGCCCACATGCTCATAGAAGTATCCAGCCGCTACCATTATTCCCTGATACCAATGTTCATAATATTCGCGTCTCTCTGTTTTAAAAACGAGAACAAAAAAGACAAAGGAGAACCAATATGACAACGCCCAGACTGTTTATCGTCATTCCCTGCTACAATGAGCAGGAGGTACTGCCCATTACTGCACCCATGTTCCTGGATAAGCTTAAGAGTCTGGCCGAGGCCGGTAAGATAAGCCAGGACAGCAGAGTGCTTTTCGTCAACGACGGCAGCAAAGACAAGACCTGGGAAATAATCTCAGACCTGGCGAAAAAGGACGAGCACTACATTGGCATAAGCCAGAGCCGGAACCGCGGCCACCAGAACGCAGTCCTGGCCGGACTCATGGAGGCCAAAGACAAATGCGACATCACTATATCCATAGACTGTGACGGCCAGGACGATATCAACGCCATGGACGCCATGGTGGATGCCTACCTGGACGGCTGTCAGGTGGTATATGGGGTTCGCTCCAGCCGGGAGACGGATACCTTTTTCAAGAGAGCTACGGCCCAGGGCTTCTATAAATTCCTGGCCATGATGGGGGCTGAGGTGGTGTACAATCACGCTGACTACCGGCTCATAAGCTCAAGGGTGCTCCAGGAGTTTGCAAACTTCAAGGAAGTAAATCTCTTCCTCCGGGGGCTCATTCCTCTGGTGGGATTTAAGAGCACTTCAGTCAGCTATTCCAGAGCCGAGCGGCTGGCAGGGGAGAGCCACTATCCTTTGAAGAAAATGATAGCTCTGGCGGTGGACGGCATAACCAGCCTGTCGGTAAAGCCTCTGCGGCTTATAACAGGCTTTGGCGTATTTGTGGCTTTTGTCAGCTTCATCGGTGTCCTTTGGGCGGTGATCACTGCGCTGCTGGGCAAGTCCGTGGCAGGCTGGGCAAGCATGACATGCATAGTCTGTTTTGTCAGCGGTGTGCAGCTCATATGCCTTGGCATTATAGGAGAGTATATAGGCAAGATATATATGGAGACCAAGCGGAGACCCAGGTATATAATCAGCGAGCGCACCTGGGAGCAGGAATGAATTAAGGAGGACAAATCCATGTTCCCTGAGATGAGAAGGAAAAAGCAGCAGCTCTCCAATGAGGAGACTGAGGAGATACTCCGACGGGGCAGCCACGGCGTGCTGGCTCTGCTTGGAAATGAGGGCTGGCCCTATGCCCTGCCAATAAGCTATGTGTATGACGAGGGCAGGCTGTATTTCCACTGCGCCGCTGCCGGGCATAAGCTGGAGGCTATTGCCAGAGAACCAAGGGCTTCCCTCTGTGTGGTGGATATGGATGAGGTCATCCCGGAACTTTTTACTACTGCTTATAGAAGCGCCATTGCTTTCGGCCGGCTGAGAGTACTGGAGGACAGGGAAGAGATTGTCCGAGCCTTGGAGGCTCTGTGCGGAAAATATTCTCCCGGCCTGGATACGGCGGAAGAGATTAAAAAGTATCTGAATAATGTGTGTGTCCTGGAGATGAACGTGGAGCATGTGAGCGGTAAGGAGGGTCTGGAGCTTGTCCGCCGCAGGAATGCAGACAGGGAAAATTGAGAAGAGTATGTGGATAAAAGAGCTGTCGCTGCCCTATTGGGCAGCGACAGCTTTTTTATCAGCTATTGTAATTCAGCTTGAGTTTTTCCATCACTTTGTACAGAGGTGTAAACAGTACAAAGGTAATCACAAAGTTTCCTGCACAGTGGATAAGGTCAAAGCCAAGGCCGCTTATCCAGTAGCTGAGAGCCATTTCCCAGCCGCCGATAAACAGAAAGGGAATGGAGCAGAAGGCACCGAAGAAAAGCCCGTGAAGAGCGGCAATGACAGCCCAGAGAAAGGCGGAACGGCAGCGCCGCAGCAGAACAGCAGGAACTGCCAGCAGCGGCCAAAGGTACCAGTAACACAGCCACCACAGCCCAAAACCCCATACCAGAGCCTCCAGCATAATAAATACCGCCACACTGAAAAGGCACTTCCAGCCGAAGAAAATGGCCGTGAGTATTATGAGCACGGCGGTCATGTGTACGTTGGGGATAGAGGCCATGGCTACCTGCAGGGCAAACATCAGTGCCCCCATCAGGGACAGAATGGTCAGCTCCCTGAGGTGCAGCTCAGTAGGTGTCGATGGCCGCCTCATAATGGTCCCCGTCGGAGATCATGGTGTCGTCAACACCGGTGTTGAGCATGACGCCGTCCTGGGTAAAGCACCACCACTGGTTCAGAGAATCGTCTGCTTCCTCTCCGTCGATGACGGTGACATAGAGCCCGTAGGCTCCCTCCAGGGCGCCACGGAGATTTTCCGAATCGGTGCTGATGGCAAACTCCTTGACGCTGCCGTCGGTATGGGTGACCTGAAAAACTATGTCCTTGCCGCCGGCAGAACCGGTGGGACGGGTGAACACGAACAGCAGCACTGCTGCTATTACCAGCAAAGCCAGGACAACCCCGGCAATTACTTTGGTTTTCTTGGATTTCATTTCTTTTCTCCTTTTTATTTTATGGCTGCCGCTCTCTTATCGCAGCAGCGCAGATACATTTGCTTTACCAGCAGTGTCATGAGATAGACGCAGAGACTCATCACAGCGTAGCAGGCCAGATACCAGCTGCCGTAGCGCTGGACCATATATTCGGACATGCCTGCAGCACCTACGGAGAGAAGGAAACCGAACCAGATTGCAAAGTTAGAGAACTTCCGTCCCCGGGCCCGCACTGCATGGACGCTGTAATATATGAGTATGCCCAGGATGCACAGAGCACCGATAACCTGCACTGTGCTCACAAAGTTATTGAAGGGCATGAAGCTGGCATCGTAACGGGTGCTGTCCATCACCAGTTCCACGGCGCTATACCACAAAAGAAACATCCTTGTCACGTTGCCGTCGCTGCTGCCGGAGAGCATGGGCACGGTGCGGCGCTTGCCGTAGAAGCGGATTAGAGCCAGGGTCATTAGCAGCATGATGATGAACTGGACAAAGAAGGTGGCAAAGCGGTAGTCCACACCTCCTGAGGAATTGGTGACCGCCGAGGCCAGAGGCAGATGCTGAAGCAAGGGGGAAGTAAAAGTGATCTTGCTGCGGCAGGAGCTGTTGAATAGGGCGCTGAGGCGGATGAAAGCCACGGCCAGAGCCATACCTGGAGCCGCAGCGTCCAGCAGCGCTCCGGTGCTGGGGGTGAACTTCAGTTTACGCACCAGGAAGGCGGCAAACCAAGTGCCCAGCAAGGCGCCCGGCAGACAGTAGCTGCCGGTGGAATAGTCGGTGAGGGCATCAAACAAGCCGGTGTACTGCTCCATATGGCAGTACCAGTGGATGAAACGGCACAGGGGCACTGAAAACAGCAGGGCGAGAGGCAGCAGCAAAAGCACCGCGGCAGCCCGGCCACCGCTTCCCCGGTACAAGGCCAAGCTCAGGCACAGAGCTGCCGCCAGACCCATGGCAATTATCAGTGAGCTCCAGTAGACCACAATGGGCCCGCTGTAGATGGCTATGGAAGAAGTCATTGGCTCACCTCCTGGCTGCTGTTGGGAAGGGCGGTGGCAAAATAGATGATGTCGCTGACCAGGCGCTCATTGTTGTAGTCCACATAGTTTACCGGGCCGCCCATCATGACTATCTCTGCGGTCTGGCCCCCGTCCAGAGTGTAGGCCTTGTCCACGCCCTTGCTGTGGATATATGTACCCAACTCGTTGATGGTGGCCCTGGGCCGGGTGTCGGGAGTGTGGTTTATGGTCATGAGTAGGTAATGCAGCTCCCCCTTCTGGGCGATGCATGAGCGGGAATATTGGGTGTTTATCTCACCTATTGGGTAGCTATCGCAGTGGATGAGCTCCCCGTTATCAACCAGCACCGGGCCGAAGGCCACGGAGAAGAGAATATTGTTATCTTCAATGAACTGCTTTACAGAGGCCTCATCTGCAAACTGGCCCGCCTTACTGAATATCATGTTGCCCGTGGTATCAAAGAAGCAGGTATCCACCGAGCCCAAATCGCTGCGGTAGAGCTGGCGCTGATATACGGTTATGCCCAGATTGCGGAAGGTGTAAAAGTCGCCATTGATGGCTATGACGGAGTTGGCGGCATTAGCCATTTCAGAGGCATAAAGGCGTACGGAAGAGCCGTAGGTGTCATCGGCGATCTTCCGGCGCAGCTGGGAGCCGTGGGCCAGCTTTACCTCGGCCATGGTGCAGCAGCGACCGTCAATATATTCCTTCCACTGTATTACCAGGATGGTCTCATCATAGTAGTAACGCATTGGTTCGCCGGGGACAAAGTCGACATCGGGGCTCCATATGGTATCCTGCCCGGCCAGAAGCTCCCAAGCGTCGTCGATGAACTTTTGAATTACTGCCGGGTCGTCGGTGGTGCCAAAACCGTCGGGGTTCGGCACAGGGGCCACTGTGGCGTTTTCGTCGATGGTGTATATCTTGCGTATATAGGTCAGGTCGCTGAGAGCGTCGCTGGCGGCATTATTCATGTAGGCGTCCAGACCGCTCATAAGGTTCAGCTTGCCGCTGCCGGAGGCGGTGGAGGCGGTGCCTGCATCAGGATGGACATTCAGCCCGACCCATGTAATGGCCAGCAGGGATACACCCAGGAAGATAAGTCCGGCAAAACTTAAAAGCACGTCGTGGAGAATATTTTTACTTTTTCCTGTACGTGATTTGGCCTTGGGCTTAGCCAGCCTTTCTGGCTCCGGCTCGTCATCATAGTCCCCGGAAAAGTCTTCTCGAAACTCCTCGTAGCCGTGGTCCTGTTCATACTCAGGATATTCGTCCTCAGGAGAGAACTCCTCCGGGGACTGAGCCTGGAAGGCAGGGGGAGAGGGGGATGACTCTGTTTGGTCAGCCGAGGCGGAGAAGGACTTTTCCACAGCCTCGGTCTCATCCATATGGGAGGAAAACTCCCTCAGCAGTTCTTCAAGATCATAGCTGTCTGCCATATGCGGAGCACCTCCTTTCAGACACCGGTGCCGCCGCTGAGAGCGGTCAGCAGCTCCGGAGCGGTGAAAACTCGCCATTCACCGCCGGTGTATTTCAGGGGAATATCAAACTCAACTGTGGTGTAACAGCTGCGGGCATCCTTCAGAGCCCGCTCCAGAGCCAGTATGTAAGCCTCCTGAGTTACTTCCGGCAGATAGTTTTCCTCCTGATCGTATACCTGGTCGTGCTCTCTGGTCTGGACAAGAATTTTAAGCTCCTTTGCGGTGAGTTCGTCCAGTTCAGCAGTGACTGCCGCCACGTCCAGATAGCGCATGGAAACGCGCTGATTCGCCTCAATCATATTCACCTGACAGTCGCCTATCAGCTCATAATGATAGCTCTGCTTCAAAGCGTTGTATATGAGCTTGCCGGCCTCACTTTCAGGTTCTGCGGCCAAGCCAAGATCGGAATAGTCGTCCATAAGAGAATAAGCCGTTTCATAGTCCCCGGTGACCAAAGCGTCAAAAAACTCAGTAACGCTGGAGCGGGGATCTCCGGAGGGATTGGCATAGATAGTGCCCACGCTGCTGCCAACAACGGCAAGCAGCATGGTACTGCCGCTGAACAATATGGCCAGCAGCGCCCAGAATGCGTTGATTCTGTTGTGCCTGCGATAAACCAAAAGGGCTATCGCTGCAAGCAGCATCAGTACTGCAATGCCGCCGCCTAGTATGGAAGTGAGATCCATAAGCACTTTTGTGACCGCCTGACTGCGGAAACCTCCATTTTATTTTTGTCGTATCCTAGCTATTATACCATTTTCATCCTTAAATTCAAGAGCAAGCTGCATAAGGGGCGAACAAAGTGGGAAACATCTGCATAGAATGATATATGTCTCAATATAGGCAGAGGCTTGTATATCAGCACTGTTAGTCCGGGGAAGAAATGGAGTTAAACATGAGCATCCCTAATATTATCAGCATAGGCCGTATATTCCTGGTGCCGTTGTTTGTCGTAATGTACAGCCAGGGTAATGTGATCGGGGCAATGGGTGTGCTGCTTCTGTCGGCAGCCTCCGACGTGCTGGACGGCGCCATAGCCCGGCACTGCCATATGGAGACGGAGCTGGGCCGTGCCCTGGATCCAATAGCTGACAAGCTGATCCAGGCGGCAATGATGTTCTGCGCCCTATGGCGCACGCCCAGCGTATGGCTGCTGCTGGGCCTGCATCTGCTGAGAGAGCTGAGCCTTGGCGCAATGAGCCTGTATGTTCTGAAGATCACAGGCCATGTGTACCGGGCCAAGTGGTATGGCAAGCTGTGCACCTTTTGCATCTATGTGGTGATGATATGTGCCCTGGCCTTTCCCCAGGTGCCGGGCCATATCATAGATGCCGGAGTCATGGTGTGCGGCATATTGGTGGCCTTCTGCCTGTGCGGGTATATGATAAATTTCCAGAGGATACTGCTTCAGCACAGTCGGAGCAAGGGAGAGAGCGGGACCGAAGCCTCCTCTGGAAACGAAGTTTGAACCGGAGAGCCGGTATTGAATGTTCAGGGCGGCCGCTGATGCGGCCGCCCTCGTCATTTTATCAATTCCTTCAGCTCCCTGCGGATCATGCGCTCCTCCCGCCCGGGATGCTCCATTTGCTCCAGCAGCTCCAGAGCCTCCCGCGCCCGGCGCCTTGCAAGGGGCAGCATATCCCCGCCCAGCTGCCAGGCCACCCTGGCCTGAGCATAGAGGGAAAATATCCTCAGTCCCAGCTCACGCTCCCTCGACATTTTTCTTGCCCCGCCTCTTTACTCTTGGTACATATTCCATGTTTTCATCAAATTATAAACTATGGAATATATAAAGTCAACCATGGTTTATTATAAATTTCGCCCATGGTTGTTATCATCTATTCCATGGATGAAGTATGAATAAACCGGGAGGAAAAAACTATGGGTAATGAAGAGATACTCAGAAAAATAGGCGAGCGGATAATGACACGGCGCAGGCAACTGCGCATGACTCAGGAGGAACTGGCGGACAGAATGGATGTGTCCACCCAAATGATATCCTATGCAGAACAAGGGAGGAAGGCCATAAGGCCGGAAAACCTGATAAAGCTCTGCGCTGCCCTGGATATCAGTGCCGATTATATACTGACGGGAAATATCGGTAGTCAGGAATGCGGCAGGATAGCAGCAAAACTATCGCGGCTCTCCCAAAGCCAGCTGCATAAGGTGGAGACAGTAATAGATTGCTGCTTGGAGCTGGCCGGGGTCTCAGATTAATTTTTCCCCGGCACAGCGGCTGAGGAGAAAACTCAGCCCCGGACGGTAGAGCCTATCCCTGGGCCACAGGCTAATTCCCGCAAGTCCGGAGTCACGAGCCATATAAAATCTGGAGCGGATGGAGCGGCTGTCCTCGTACCAGACTACACGCCGCTGCCCTTCTATGCCGCAGGTGAAAAATGGAGCCTGGGCCGTCCGGTCAAATTTTATCTCAGCTCCGGTGGACACTGCCATGTTAGTGGCAAGAGAACAGGACAGCATCTTCCCCTCGTCTCCCTGGTGCCAGGGCAGGCTCCAGCAGCAGCCGCAGCTGGACAAGCTTAACAGTGTCTTGCCCGGGGGGATGATGGAGGCAGCGTAGCCCAATACCGCTGCCGTCCTGTCTGCCGGTGAAATGGCCTGGGGGGCGGTGAAACAGCTGCCCCAGTCGTGGCAGAGCAGTATCACCCGGTCGGCGCAGCGGCTGAGAGCTTCATAATCATGGGCGGCACACAGCGGAGATTCTTCTGTAGAGAGAGTCTTCGGTGCCAGGGATATGAAGAGATAGTACCCAGCGGCGTGGAGCACTTCAGAGAGCCTGCGGACAAAACGGCTGTAGCTGTCACGGTCAAAGGAGAAGAGGTACTGGAAGTTCAGCTCCACTCCCCGGTAGCCTCTGGCCTCCAGCACTTCGGGCAGCCGGGAGACCAGGGCTTCAACGGTATCCCGGTTACTCAGCAGCTGGTGGGCCAGAAGGGCGGAAAAACCGCCCTGGGCCGTATTCGTGAGACTGAGCAGGGGCAGAACGGAGTTCTCTGCGGCAAGGTTCAGCAGGGCACCGTCCTCTGGCAAATACAGTTGCCCCTGGGCTGTCAGGGCACAGCTTTGGACGCAGAGCCAACTGAGGCTGGGCATGAGCTCTTTCAACATGGCTCCCTCTGCCCTTGGACTGAGGGCGGCGCAGAATTCCGCTGATTCGGGCTGGCTTCGTTCACCGGTGTCCAGCACCAGGCTCAGGCCCTGGGTGAGGCGGCGGGGGTCGGCGAGCTGGTTCATGCGCCTTATGTTTTCCGCTTCCAAGCCGAAGCCGCGGGCGATAGAAGGGAGACTGTCTCCCGGACGGACGATATAAATTTCCATAGGCTGCTCCTTATATGGTTTTATATATCTATATTCAGCGGGGCTGCGGTATTTGCAGGCTGGACCGGCATATGTTATAATAGTTGATAAAGGGCGGTAAAACGTCTATATACTCTATATACAATAATGGAGGAACAATATGGCAAAGGAAAGAATACCGGCAAGAGATGAACTTGCCGAGGAATACACCTGGAACCTCAGGGACATATATGATAGCGACGAAAAATGGGCTGAGGAGTTTGCTGCTCTGGAGTCTGTACCGGGGGAGCTGGAAAAATACCGTGGGAAGCTGGGCAGCGGAGCGGAGATGCTTCTGAGCTATCTCAGGCTGGAGGACGAGGTGTCCGTAAGGCTGGAAAAGCTCATGGGCTATGCCAGCTGCAAGGGTGACCAGGATCTTGCCAAGGGTTTTTATCAGGACATGCGGGGCAAGGCAATGCACCGCTGCGTGGAGATATCCGGGGCCTCAGCCTTTGCGACACCGGAGATTATGGCCATTCCCCAGGCAGAGCTGGATGCATTCTATTCAGAATGCCCTGAGCTGGAGGAGTACCGGCGCAGCCTGTACAGAATACGCCGCCGGGCGGAGCACATCCTCTCTCCCGAAGAGGAAAAGCTGCTGGCCTCCGCCGGAGAGATGGCCGACAGCCCGGACAACATAGGCGGAGCCCTGAGAAACGCGGACCTGCGCTTTGAGGATGCAGTGGATTCCCATGGGGAAAAGCACCCTCTCAGCTCCGGAACTCTGGTGCCCCTGATGGAAAGCGGAGACAGGACCCTTAGAAAAAGCGCCTTTGAAAACTGCTTTGACCGTTACGGGGAAGTTAAAAATACTGTGGCCGCAATTCTGGATGCCCAGTTTAAACAGCTGAATTTCTTTGCCAGAGCCAGAAAGTATCCCTCCACCCTTGCCGCCGCTTTGGATGCAACAGAAGTTCCGGAAGAGGTTTACATGAATCTCATCTCCGCCGTCCATGAGAACATGGAGGCCATGTACCGCTATGTGCGCCTCAGGAAAAAGGCTTTGGGCGTGGATGAGCTGCACATGTATGATGTGTATACCCCCATTGTATCCGATGTGGCAGAAGAGATAAGCTATGAGCGTGCAAAGGAGACGGTGCTCTCTGCTCTCGGTGTACTGGGTGAGGATTACGTGGAGCTTCTGAAAAAAGGCTTTAATGAACGCTGGATAGACGTATATGAAAATCAGGGCAAGCGCAGCGGCGCCTATTCTTCCGGCAGCTCCAGGCCTCATCCCTACGTGCTTTTAAACCACAAGGATAATCTTGAATCCATGTTCACCATAGCCCATGAGATGGGCCATGCTCTTCACAGCTACTACAGCTGCCATAACCAGCCGGTGAGCACCAGCGACTATGTGATCTTTGTGGCGGAGGTAGCCTCCACCTGCAACGAAATAATCCTTATGCGAAAGCTGCTTGAGGAGACAACAGACCGGCGCCGCCGGGCCTACCTTATAAACCACTTCCTGGACCAGTTCAAAGGCACGATCTACAGACAGACCATGTTCGCCGAGTTCGAACTGGAGATGGGCCGCATGTCCTGGGCGGGAGAGACCCTCACGGCGGAAGCTCTGTGCGAAAAATACCTCCAGCTCAACAAGCTGTACTTCGGACCTGACATGGTCTCCGATGAACAGATATCCCTGGAGTGGGCAAGAATACCCCATTTCTTCTATAATTATTATGTGTTCCAGTACGCCACCGGCTTCTCCGCTGCGGCGGCTATCGCTCAGCGCATACTCACCGAGGGCGAGCCGGCGGTGAGGGATTACAAGAAGTTCCTCTCCTCCGGCGGCAGCGCCGACCCCATAAGCCTGCTGAAAATAGCCGGTGTAGATATGGCCAGCCCCGAACCGGTGAACCAGGCCTTAAGACTTTTTAATGAACTGATAGGGGAACTGGAAGAGTTGATATAACGTCAGAATAGAGGCAGGCTTTTTATAGAAAGATCCTGAATAAAAAAAGAAAAACAGGAGGATAAGGATATGCCAAATGTAAGCGGTTTGCTCCCTGTGGGCATAGTCGTCATCACGGCGATCGTGGCCCTGTTCATCCTGGCGGTGGTGCTGCTGTTTTATGTCAGCGCCCGCTACAGGTTTCTAAGCGCCGCCGTCAGCGGCTCCGGAGATAAGAGCGGCGGATTTCTCCGCTATGTGAAGGAGGACTTTACCCAAGCCTATAAAAAATACGGCCAGGATGTGAATACACCGGCCCTGGTCTCCAACGCGGTGAGCGTAAAGCTGCCGGGACTGCTGCTGATAGAGCGCTTCTTGAATAACGCCGTGTCCCTCTTCGTGACTCTGGGACTTTTCGGTACCTTTCTGGGCCTGAGCTTGTCCGTGTCCTCACTGACGGAGCTGATAGGCTACAGCAACACCGACCAGTGGCTCAGTGTCCTGGACAGCGTGGGCACCGGACTCATGTCCGCCCTGTCGGGCATGGGTGTGGCCTTCTATACATCTCTGGCAGGTGTGGCCTGCTCCATTGTCCTTACTCTGCTGCGTTCGGTGTTCAGTCCCCAGGCTCAGCGGGAGAAGCTGGAGACTCAGGTGGAGCTGTGGCTGGACCACAATCTGGCCCCAACCTTGCCCACTGAACGGGCCAAGGACGATGTTCAGCTGGTGCATCAGATGATCCGAGCTCTGGATTCCGCTGCTGCAAGCATGGACAGGACCTTAAAGCAATCTACAGACGAGATGAAGCTGACCCTCTCCGCAGCAAAGGAGCCTCTGGCGGAATTCAGCCGCACTGTGGAGGGTTTCAACGAGGGCGTTCGGGACTTCTCGGAATTCGACTATAATCTCCGGGGCACCGTGGAGAGGCTGGACGTGTGCATCCGGGATCTGGTGGGCGTGCTCCGCTCTGCCTCCCGGGGCATTGAAAGGGGCGGCCGGCAATGAGGAAAGGTGCAGGCAGCTACAGACGCCCGGAATCCGGAGGTGAGCAGGGCTTCTGGCCCTCCTATGCGGATATGATGAGCGCCGTTGCCCTTATCCTGTTTTTCCTCATGCTGCTTTCCTACATACAAAATCTTGTAACGGGCAACGATTTGCAGAATACCCAGGAGGTGCTGGAAAATACCCGGCTCCAGGTGCAGCTTACCCAGGAGCAGTTGGAGAGCCTTACAGATGAGCTGAACCTGAAGCAGGACCAGATAGAGGACTACTCCCTCCAGATAGTTCAGCAGACGGAAAAACTGGAGCAGCAGCAAAAGCTCATAGGCCAGCAGGAAGCATATCTTATGGCGGCAAACAACGAACTCACCGACATGCGAAATCAGATGCAGACCATAGCAGTGCTGCGCCTGTCCATTTTGGAACAGATAAGGGAGAGCATAGTTGAAGTGATGGGTGACGCCTCCAAGGTGAGCATAGGAGATAACGGCAACATCATCCTTTCCGACAGCGTACTTTTTGATTTGGGTTCGTCCCAGATAAAGCCCGACAGCGTGGGTGTGCTGGACGAGCTGGTGGACGTGTTCTATAAATTCCTCAGCGACGGGGAAAACGCCAAGTATGTGGACAGTATAGTCATCTCCGGCCACACGGATATAACCGGTACTGCCCAGACCAACCGGGATCTCTCCACCGACCGGGCAAATTCAGTCATAAGCTATCTGCTCACCGGGAAAAACGGCATACTGAACAACTATGCCCAGTACTTCTGCGCCGCAGGCTACGGGGCCACACGGCCCGTGGCCTCCAACGACACCGAGGAGGGCAAGGCCGCCAACCGGCGTATAGAGATTTCCATGATACTCAAGGACGACACGGTGCTGGAGATAGTGGACAGCTACCTGGCCATGGAACTGCCGGAAACGACTCTGGCCCCCATTGCCAGCCCATCCCCCTCTCCACAGCCCGGAGCAGGCACCAACGGATAAGGAGACAAGTATATGTATGAACTTTATCAGGCAATTGGCAGCAGCTACTATATCCAGAGCCCGGCAAAGATAGGGCTTGTGCGGCTGGATGACAGCCGTGTCTGTCTCATTGACAGCGGCAACGACAAGGATGCCGGCCGCCGGGTACGCAAGCTTCTGGACGAAAAGGGCTGGAAGCTCACAGCCATATATAACACCCATGCCAACGCCGACCACAACGGCGGCAACCGCTATCTCCAGCAGCAGACCGGCTGTAAAATCTATGCCCCTGGCATAGATTGCGTGGTGAACCGCCACCCCATACTGGAGCCCGCCTTCCTATACGGGGCCTTCCCTCCAAAGGAGCTTAGACACAAGTTCCTCCTGGCCCAGGAGAGCGACACGGAATATCTCACGGCGGATAAGCTGCCGGAGGGCATGGAGACCATAGACCTGCCCGGCCATTTCTTCAATATGGTGGGCTACCGGACGGCAGACGACGTGGTCTATCTGGCCGACTGTCTTTCCAGCCGGGAGACCCTGGAGAAATATCAGGTGGCCTTCATCTACGATGTGGCAGCCTATCTGGATACCCTGGAAAAGGTGAAGGCCATGGAGGCAAAGCTCTTTGTGCCCTCCCATGCCGAGGCAACGGAGAATATTGCCCCCCTTGCCCAGTACAATATCGATAAGGTCAATGAGATAGCCGGAAGGATGCTGGAAATGTGCCGGGAGCCGTTGATGTTCGAGGAACTGCTGCAAAGGCTTTTCAAGGCATATGAGCTTACGCTGAACTTTGAGCAGTATGCCCTGGTGGGCAGCACTGCGCGCTCCTTCCTCACCTGGCTCAAGGAGAGCGGGAGGATGGAAGCCATCTTCGACGACAGCCGACTGCTGTGGCGACGCATATAAGGGCAGAGAGATATATAAAAGGGGGTCCCGCTGGGCCCTCTTTTTACATATGCTATTGAAATGCTATTGAAATTTTACCGTTTACCTGTATAATGGCAGTATTAAAAATGCAATGAGGTGAAGTCTATGAAAGCAATAGTCAGCGTTTTTGCCAGAGACTCAAAGGGCATTACCGCCTATGTGACCACCCTGCTGGCAGAAAACGAGATAAACATACTGGATATCAGCCAGACCCTGATGCAGGAGTATTTTGCCATGATCATGCTGGTGGACTTGGCTGACTGCAAGCTGCCTTTTGACCGGCTCAGTCAGCTTCTGAAGGACAAGGGTATGGAGCGGGGCCTGGATATCCACGTGCAGCGGCAGGATATCTTCGAAGCCATGCACAGGATTTGAGGCGCCGCCATGAGCTATCTTATAAACAGCAGTGAGATACTGCAGACCATTGAGATGATAGACCAGCAGCACCTGGATGTGCGCACGGTCACCATGGGCATAAACCTGCTGGACTGCGCCGACCGGGATATGGATGTGTGCTGCAAGCGGGTGTATGACAAGATATGCACTCTGGCGGACAAGCTGGTGGAGACCGGCTGCGCCATTGAGCGGGAGTTCGGCATACCAATCGTAAATAAGCGCATTTCCGTAAGCCCAATTTCCCTGGTGGCTGCCGCCTGCGAGGATGATGACTACGTGCCTCTGGCCAAAACTCTGGACAAGGCGGCCAAGGCTGTGGGGGTAAACTTTATCGGAGGTTTTTCCGCCCTTGCCCACAAGGGCTTTACAAAGAGTGACCTGCGGCTGATAAACTCCATTCCCCGGGCCCTGACGGAGACAGAGCTGGTGTGTTCCAGCGTAAACGTAGCTTCCACCCGGGCTGGCATAAACATGGACGCTGTGGCCCTCATGGGCCGTATAGTGCGCCAGACTGCGGACATTGACCCGATGGGCTGCGCAAAGCTGGTGGTCTTTGCCAACGCCGTGGAGGACAATCCCTTCATGGCCGGTGCCTTCCACGGCGTGGGAGAGCCGGAGTGTGTTATAAATGTGGGCGTGTCCGGACCCGGTGTGGTGGCCCACGCCCTGAAAGCCTGCAAGGGTGAACCCTTTGACGTGGTGGCGGAGACCGTGAAAAAGACCGCCTTCAAGATAACACGCATGGGTCAGCTGGTGGCCCAGGAGGCCTCCCGCCGCCTGAACGTGCCCTTCGGCGTGGTGGACCTGTCCCTGGCGCCCACTCCGGCGGTGGGGGACAGCGTTGCGGAAATTCTGGAGATAATGGGCCTGGAGAAGTGCGGAGGTCACGGTACCACAGCGGCTCTGGCCCTTTTGAACGACGCAGTGAAAAAGGGTGGCGTCATGGCTTCCAGCCATGTGGGCGGCCTGTCCGGCGCCTTTATCCCGGTGTCTGAGGATGCGGGAATGATCTCCGCAGTGGAGTGCGGCGCCCTCAGCATAGATAAGCTGGAGGCCATGACCTGTGTCTGCTCCGTGGGCCTGGATATGATAGCTGTGCCTGGAGACACAGCTGCCGAGGTGATATCCGCCATAATTGCCGACGAGGCGGCCATAGGCATGGTGAACAACAAGACCACCGCCGTGCGCCTTATCCCTGCCAAGGGCAAGACAGTGGGAGACAGGATCGACTTTGGCGGCCTTTTAGGCTCGGCCCCAGTAATGCCTCTCCGCTCCGGCTCCCCGGCGGAGTTTGTGGCCAGAGGCGGACGTATCCCCGCACCCCTCCACAGCTTGAAGAACTGAGAAATAGTTGCTATAAAGTTTTTAGTGAAAAAGGATGATGATATGCATTCAAATTTGGTCAGAGATTATTTGAAACTTGATAGTGATACTATTGAAGAACGGGTCGTAAAAATCAAGCCGGACTGTGACAAACACTTGGCAGTGGCACTTTTGATTGCATATATGGAAAAGAGAGGCTTAAAATTTTATAATGATGGGGATAAGGCAGAATCAAATTCCCCTTATGGAATTTTGACAGGAAAAACCTCGGTTGGATTCAAGAAGCCAGATTTGCCAGAAATAAATGAACCTAAAGTCGTTTTATATTGTGCAAGAGATAACGTGGACAGGGACAGAATAAAACTTCAAATGAATAAAAAATTTCATGAAAATTCTGAAACAACTCGTCCCTTTTTTATGATGTTTGATCCGGACGAAATCCCGCAAGTGGTAACATTGCTTCTTGAAAATCCCAAAAATGTTTAACTGAATACAGAAAAGCTTCGCAGAGCTTTTCACATCAGCGAAAAAAATATCGTTTTCTGCGGCGGCGTGTACGTCGCAGAAAACACTTCTCACGGAGCGGAGTGTCGAATTGTACGCCTTTGGCGTACAACCGAGGCATAAAGCGAAGTGTTATCTTTTTTGTCAAAGAAGGCTCTGCCTTCTTTGACAGGCATAGAAAAGCACAGGGCAAAAACCCTGTGCTTTTACTTTTATTATCAGCTTTCTCAGCCGCCCAGGTAAGCCTTTTTCACCTGGTCGCTGGCGGCCAGCTCTGCGCCGGTGCCGCTGAGAGTGATCTTACCTGTCTCCATAACATAAGCTCTGTCCGCCACGGACAGGGCCATCTGGGCGTTCTGCTCCACCAGCAAAATGGTGGTGCCGTCCTTATGGAGTTGCTTGATAATATCGAAGATTTGTTCCACCAGAATTGGGGCGAGACCCATGGAAGGCTCATCCAGCATCAAAAGTTTGGGGTGACTCATCAGCGCCCTGCCTATGGCCAGCATCTGCTGCTCGCCGCCGGAGAGGGTGCCGGCGATCTGACGCCGCCGCTCCTTAAGTCTTGGGAACTGCTGGAATACCTTTTCCAGATCAGCGTCTATACCGGAGGAGCTTTGGGTATATGCGCCCATCTCCAGATTTTCCTGAACGCTCATCTGCAGAAAAATGCGCCGACCTTCGGGCACCTGAGCCAGACCTTTTTCAACTATCTTGTGGCTGGGGGTATTGCTGATGTTCTCTCCGCAGAACTCTATGCTGCCGGTGCGGGAGTGCAGCAGGCCGGATATCGTCTGAAGGGTGGTGGACTTGCCGGCGCCGTTGGCCCCGATCAGGGTGACAACTTCCCCCTGATTTACCTGGAAGGAGATACCCTTTATGGCGTGGATGGCACCGTAATATACATTAATGTTGTCAACCTTTAAAATCTGTTCCACGGCTCAGGCCTCCTTCTTTTTACCCAGATAGGCCTCTATGACCACCGGGTTAGACTGTATCTCATCGGGGGTGCCCTTGGCTATGACCTTGCCGAAGTTGAGAACGCAAATGCCCTCGCAGATGCCCATGACCAGGTTCATATCGTGCTCGATAAGCATGATGGCTATCTGGAAAGTGTCTCTTATCTTGATGATGTTCTCCATGAGTTCAGCAGTCTCCGAGGGGTTCATACCGGCGGCGGGTTCGTCCAGCAACAGCAGGCTGGGATTGGTGCCCAGGGCACGGACTATTTCCAGCCGGCGCTGAGCGCCGTAGGGCAGTGAGCCGGCTTTGGCCTCCGCCATGTCCTGCATGTCGAAGATGCTAAGCAGCTCCAGGGCCCGCTCGTGGGCAATGCGCTCCTGTTTCCAGTAGGAGGGCAGACGCAGGATACCTCCGGCCATGCCGTACTTTATCTGGTTGTGCATACCCAGCTTCACATTGTCCTCGACGCTGAGGTTGTTGAACAGCCGTATGTTCTGGAAGGTGCGGGCCACACCCAGCTTATTCACCTGGACGGTGCTCATGCCCTTGGTGTCATAGCCGTCCACCATGATGGTGCCACGGGTGGGCTGATAGACCTTGGTGAGCAGGTTGAAGACGGTGGTCTTGCCGGCGCCGTTGGGGCCGATAAGTCCGGCAATCTCTGTGCGGCCGATGGTGAGGTTAAAGTCATCCACAGCGGTAAGGCCGCCGAAATCTATGCCCAGGTGCCTTGCCTCCAGCACCGGGGTCTTGCCCAGGTCCCGCTGGGGAATATAGGAGTCGGAGGGCATGGGTACCAGAGGACTGTCATTTTTAGATTTAAGTCTAGCCATTTACTTTCTCTCCTCTCCTTACGGGAATGAGCTTTGCAAAAAGGGCCTTCATCTGGGGATTGTTGGTTGCCAGCATTACCAGGATGAGAACGATAGCGTAGATAAGCATGCGGTAGTCGTCAAAGCCGCGGAGGGCCTCCGGCAGGATGGTCAGCACGGTGGCGGCTATGATGGAACCCCAGATATTGCCCAGGCCTCCCAGCACCACAAATACCAGCACAAGAATGGAGGTGTTGAAGTCAAACTTGGTAGCCACTAGGTTGGAGAAGTTCAGACCGTAGAGCGCCCCGGCAGCTCCGGCCAGAGCGGCGGAAGTGACGAAGGCCATGAGTTTGTACTTGGTGACGTTAATGCCCACACTCTCGGCGGCGATGCGGTTGTCCCGCAGAGCCATGATGGCCCGGCCGGAGCGGCTGCGCACCAGGTTCAAAATTATCACAAGGCTTATCATTATGAGAATAAAGCCTGCGGTAAAGGTGGCGATGGTCTGGGTTCCCGTGGCCCCTTGAGCGCCCTTTATAAGCACCCGGCCGGTCTCAGTCAGGCCCAGATCGTTGACGCTCTTGGTACCTGTGGCATTGAAGACAATATGCAGCCCCGTCTCGTCCACACCGATGATGAGGCAGTTTATCAGCTCCTTGATTATCTCGCCGAAGGCAAGGGTGACTATTGCCAGATAGTCGCCTCTCAGCCGGAGTACAGGAATACCCACCAGGGTCCCGGCTATGGCGGCAAATATGGCCCCCACCACCAGGGCGATGGCCAGGCGCAGCGGTTCGGAGGGGATGACAGTCTGAAGGCTCATGGCTGCCACAACTCCGGAAAAGGCGCCTACGCTCATGAAACCCGCATGGCCCAGGCTCAGTTCACCCAAAATTCCCACGGTGAGGTTCAGGGATACGGCCATGACTATGTAGCAGCAGATGGGGATAAGCTGGCCGGTGAGGGAGCGGGTGAGCATGCCCTGGTTTTTAAGCGTATTCATTATAATAAAGGCCAGCACCACGCCGATATAGGTGGCAAAGTCAATGACAGTGGTCTTTTTAAGTTTTCTGCTTTTTAGTTTCATTTCTCCACCTCAGACTTTCTCAGGCACATATTTGCCCAGCAGACCTGCGGGACGCACCAGCAAGGTGATGATAAGCACCGCGAAAACTATGGAGTTTGCCAACTGGGTGGAGATATAGGCCTTGGCCAGGGACTCGATTATACCCAGCAGCACCCCGCCCAGAAGAGCACCGGGGATGGAGCCGATGCCTCCGAACACTGCGGCGGTAAAGGCCTTGATGCCGGGCATGGAACCGGTGGTGGGCATGAGGGAGGTGTAGGATGAGCACAGCAGCACACCGGCAATGGCGGCCAGTGCGGAACCTATGGCGAAGGTCATGGAGATGGTGCGGTTGACATTTATGCCCATGAGCTGGGCGGCGGCTTTGTCCTCGGAGCAGGCTCTCATGGCCTTGCCCATACGGGTCTTGCCGGTAAAGAGGGTTAGGGCGATCATAATGACTATGCACATGAAAACAGTGAGCATGGATACATAGGAAATGCTGAGCTGCCCCTCAAAGAGCTTTACGGAACCGGCGATGATGGGGGTGTAGGCTTTGGGACTTGCACCCCAAAGGAGCAGGGCGGCGTTTTGCAGAAAATAGCTGACGCCGATGGCGGTGATAAGCACAGCCAGGGAGGGGGCGGAGCGCAGAGGCTTATAGGCCAGACCTTCTATAACCACGCCCAGCACGGTGCAGACAACCATGGCCAGGATGACGGCCAGCCACCAGGGCAGACCCAGAGAGGTCATGGACAGCAGGGAGATGTAGCCGCCTACCATAATGACGTCGCCATGGGCAAAGTTCAGCATTTTGGCA
>OLRA01000660.1_pt1 | contig 46444 bp, 28 predicted proteins | sample 1673011 | NCBI WGS metagenome assembly OLRA01 (sample SAMEA3136746, study PRJEB25190) | human gut metagenome | reverse complement strand
GGCGATATCGCCAAGCGTCTGATGGATTTCGGCTACCACGCTCCTACTCTTTCCTTCCCTGTTCACGGCACTCTGATGGTCGAACCGACCGAAAGCGAAAGCAAAGCCGAACTGGATCGTTTCGTCGAGGTGCTGGAATGTATCTGGAACGAAATCAAGGAAGTGGAAGAAGGCAAGGCTTCAAAGGAAGACAACGTATTAAAGAACGCTCCTCATCCCGAATATGAAGTAACGGCCGACGAATGGAAACACGAGTATCCGCGCAGCAAGGCCGCCTTCCCGCTGGAATGGTTGCACGACAGCAAATTCTGGGTGAATGTAGCCCGCGTAGACAATGCGTATGGCGACCGCAACCTGATTCCAACACTTTGTGCATGCGAAATTTAATATAAACCGGCGCAAACCTATTACTCGATTTCGACTTGACAAAACGGTGCCAAAGCACCTTTATCACGATCTTTCAGGCACGGATTTCACGGATTGACACGGATAAATTTATTTTCTTTCCGTGTTTTCCGTGTAATCCGTGCCTAAATTATGGTGATTAGTAAGGTGGTAAGTAAAAAGAAAGGATATGCTCAAAAAAACCTAAAGTGTGCAGATTCCAGACGAAAGTTCTTTGATATAAAGAATGTTTGATTACTTTTGCAGGTCAGTATTCAGAAGGTTAATTCGAACAAATATCCAATATAGAAATCTAATATTCCTATTTAATATGAGTTTAAGAATTATTGTTTTAGCGAAGCAGGTTCCGGACACACGCAACGTGGGAAAGGATGCGATGAAAGAAGACGGAACGGTAGTTGTGTGGAATGGCAGTAACCAAGCAGACATGGTGGGCTATGCAATTCCTATCAACGCTGCTGCAAGAAATGATTTTTCGGCCAAGAACTATCTTTCTCCAGTCGGTTCCAGTATCATTGCAAGCTACAAGAACAAGGGTTTCACACTGACTCAGACTGGTGGCTGGCAATAAGTGAAAATTGTGTAAGAGTTGTATAGCGCAGCAGTACAGCTCTTATTCAAAACCTCCGTGAAAATTTTCCACCACATCTCTCTACTCTTGTAGAAATACGAAATACAACATTAAATACCCATTCATTTTTTTGCTTTTAGAAAAATGAATGGGTACATTTGTTCTACCACCATCCCTCAATCAATATTAATCATGAAAAAGAAGAACATATTTTTCGTACTACTAATCTGCCTCATCAGTAGTAGTTGCAACAAAGAAGAACAAACAGACGAGTTACAAGATAAGGATTTCTATTCTGATGTCACAACACGTGCTTCCTACATAAGCGGTACTATTACGGGCGAAATGAACCCCTATGTTAGTGATGGTTACTACACTTATGATTTAAGTATTCCTATACAAAAACAAGCTGTAGGTATAAGAATTTCAGCAGTCGGTGGAGAAGCACGATTCAAAACAAACTACCAAGAACGATTCGAGAGCACATGGGTAACCCAAATTCCTGCAGGAAAAAAACATTTTCCAATAAATGTATTATGGACTAAAGCAGGTAGTAATTCTACCCTGATGGTACGTCCTGAAAAAAGTACAATCGAACTTACCGCAGATCTAAGAAACATCAATGTCAAAATGAAACCTATGCCAATCAATGCCCCTTCAACATTTGAATTGGGAGATACGATAACACTTTGGTGCAATTATCCCATAAACAAAGATACGGACATAAAGTGGACTTACGATAAAAATCTATTCGCTGAAATCTCTCAAAGTGCATCTGTTACACAAGGCAAATTCCAAATAGATTTAAAAACTATCCAGCCATCTAAAGAGAGTGACATTAGAGTAGAGGTTTCTGATTTCTTCTTAAATTCAATAGGCAACAAAGAGTATTTTGTAGCCAGAACGGGAAGTCATAAATTAAGCAATATGATTGCTCCGCAAATTTCAGGGAATACTTTATTGAAACAATATAGTACCTATACTTATACACTTAGTCTATCCTCTAATCTTTCGAACATACAATGGGTAGACAACGAATACATAAAGTGTATACAAGACAAGAATGGATACTCAGTTAAACTAAATCCTATAAAAGCAGGAAATAGTCAAGTTTATGTATCATACAACTATAAAAATAGCATAGAACGATATCATAGTTCAATACCCATAACGATAGACGCTGTATTCCCAGATATTATAGGCAACAAAAACATCTGCTACAACAGTAGTAAAAGTTTCAGTATAAAAGACCAACCCTCCGGTTCAAGTGTACAATGGCGTACTACTGGAGGAACAAGCCCACAAAACTACATAGGAGATATTTATACTTGTAAAAACATTAGTTCTACCATTACAATGCCCAGATTATACGCAACTATAGTCTTACCCTCTGGATTCACAATATAAAAAGAAAGCTATCTCAGACTTTTCAATCCAAATGCTTCTTTTGAAAAAGGGAATTTAGTTCCAGACCAAATCGATGCTGTCAATGCAAATATCACTGTAAGTTTAATGGGATATCCAAATTGGGCCACTAATTTTACTTGGTCATCGACAAACGTCTCTGAAATTTGCATACAAGGGCAATCATGGACATGTATTTCTTACAACTCTTTTGAAGTATGGGATAATGAAGTAGAGATTAAAGTTGCATATCAATCACCTTGTGGGGACTGGTATGAAGTCAGTGAAATGTTCCCAATCGTTCATTAATGATAATACTATAACATATCGCCCTCACAAGCGAAAAAGCACCCGTCCATTTGCTCGTTACACAAAAGAAGCTTATATTTGCTTACCTAAAAAACAAACAGCTATCATGGTACAGCAAGACATACGATGGATACAGCGTTTTTCCAACTACCGCAAGGCTTTAGCCAAATTAAGCCAAGCCATGGCAATCATGTCCGAACAATTAGCGTTCAACGATGGAGTGGACGAATTATTGCAGGAAGGCATGATACAGCGTTTTGAATATACCCACGAACTGGCTTGGAAAGTGATGAAGGACTATGCCGAGTATCAGGGGTATACCGACATCCGCGGCTCCCGTGATGCCATACGCAAAGCCCTTGAAATGGGATTGATTGATGACAAGCAATGGATGGAGACTATAGAAGCCCGAAATCTGACATCGCACAATTATGACAACGATGTAGTCTCTGAAATCTATGAAAACATCACAAACTTCTATTTCCCCCTATTCTGCAGATTTGAAGAGAAAATGCAATCCTTGAATACACCATCCTTATTCGATTGAGCTATGTACGGATTGACCGACAATGAACTGGAAAAGCTATGCAATCTCTTCCGAAAACATGAAGAAATAGAGCAGGCTGTTTTGTACGGCTCACGAGCCAAAGGAAATTTCAAGCCTTTTTCCGACATAGACATCACGCTGATGGGAGACAGACTTACGTATAATACTTTAAGCAGCCTTTCCGATGAAATAGACGACCTGCTTTTGCCTTACAGCGTAGACCTTTCCATCTATGGCAAATTAAAGAATGCCGACCTTTTGGAACATATACACCGTATGGGAATACCCATATTCAGCCGCCCATCAAACTAAACTAAATTTCACACATCCACCCTCACCACCCTCACCTTTCACACGCATCGCCCTATTCATCGGCATTCAAGAGGTGGGTGAGAGCAAATTTAAAAAGTGAGGGCAAAATTTGCCCTCACCACAAGATTTCTTCGTTCAAAGTTATAAGTCACTCATTCTTACCGTAATATCCTGAAACGGGTACATAAATCGGTTGCAGCATTGTTCCCTCATTCTTCAACTTTCCTTCGGTGCGCAGCCGACGGATATGCCGCATGGCAGTAGTACGCATCATGCCGCAAACGCTTTGAAAGTCATTCCGTGTCATAAAAGGGCGAGTGGCGAAATAGTTGGTCAGCCGACGGTCTATCTCTTTATCCGTCAGTTTAGCCGAATGCTCGTTTGCCTTCAAAGCCTTTGCCTTGATGGTACCAATTTCATTTTTCAGTTTCTGGTCGGCACGAAATTTCACACCCGCCATCTTCACCTTCGTCAACTTACGCTTGGTAGCAGCCACTACCGGTTCGGTCGTGGTGAGCGACACGCGAAAGTAGCCGATGCCGTCGAGATGCACCTGCCTTCCTTCGGCAAGTTCCCTGCCCATGACGTGCGACACAGCATCGAGCACAGCCGTCACATCGGTTTCTGTCAATGAGCAACGTGCCTGGATGTCCCGCCGCAATTCATCGGTAGACCTGCTCCCATTCAGGCGGAGACGGGGATGAAGGATTTTATCTTCCGGAGATTTGTCGTACGAGTCCGGATTCTCGTACCAATCAAACAAAATAGCCATAGTTCAAACTGCGTTAAAGGGTTACATTATACGATAAAGCACTGCACGGAACACGTGCGAAGTACGTACGCAGTCTGTTGAAGTACCAAGGTTATATCACAGCCCAGCCCGTGAGCAGAACCGTTCACTGTAGTGAGCTGCTCCGTTCACTAATATGAACAAGAAAGACCACTTTAGTGGACTGTTCATAAACTCTGGTGTAAAAGTAGACAAAACTATGGGGATAAGCAAAGAAACGAACACCTTTTATAAAAGAAACATATAGACATTCCACCCCAAAAAAGAAGCCAATCGGAAAATAATCCTTGAAAAGCTTGTATCCACCCCTTTCCCGGCGTATCTTTACAAGAATATTACATACACGATAAAGAATGAAAATCACACTGATCAGAGAGGAACGCGAAAGCGGAAAAGAGGCCGTCAGCACACAAGAAACGGACATGTTGATGGAAAAGCTGAAAACAGAGAACAAGACCGGATACATTACGGAGCTGCGTAGCATCATCCCGCATTTGAAAGGGACCAACGCCCGATATGAGCATATCGACAGACTGCCGCGTCTCTATCCCGCCGTAGAAATGACCCGCACCAAAGCAGGAGAACACCGGATAAAGACCTACAACGGGCTGGTACTACTGGAAGTAAACAATCTGGCCGGGGTGGCCGAAGCCGAACTGGTGAAACAACAAGCCGCCCTGCTGCCGCAAACCTTTGCCGCCTTCTGTGGCTCCAGCGGACGAAGTGCCAAAATATGGGTACGCTTCACCCTGCCCGACGGAGGGCTTCCAAAGAATGAAGACGATATCGCCTTATTCCACGCCCACGCCTACCGCCTGGCAGTGAAGTGCTACCAACCCCTTCTCCCTTTCCCCATCACCCTCCGGGCTCCTTCACTCCTACAAAGCTGCCGGATGACCGTGGACGAACAGCCCTATTATAGCCCCACTGCCGTGGCCTTCTGCCTGGAACAGCCCTGCGCCCTGCCCTCGGAAGACAACTACCGCCAACGGAAACAGCAGGAAAGCAATCCGTTGCTGAGAATGACTCCCGGCTACGAAGTGGCGGACACATGCAACCTGCTCTTCGAGGCCGCCCTCGACCGCGCCTTCCGCGATTTGGACAACTGGCGACGGGGCGACGACCTGCGCCCGCTGCTGTCCCGCCTTGCCGAACATTGCTTCAAAGCCGGCATTCCTGAAGAAGAAGCGGTGCGCCAGACACTGATGCACTACTACCGGGAGGCAGACGAACCCCTTGTACGCCTGACGCTGCATAACCTTTACGGGGAATTGAAAGGCTTCGGCACCCGCAGCAGCCTGAACAAAGACCAGGAAACTGCTTTCCGGCTGGAAGAGTTCATGAAACGCCGCTACGAATTCCGCTACAACACCGTGCTTGGCGACTTGGAATACCGGCAGCGCGACTCCATCCACTTCTACTTCCAGCCTGCCGACCAGCGCGTACGCAGCAGCATCGCCATGAAGGCACTGAAAGAGGGAGTACGTGTGTGGGACCGCGACATCACCCGCTTCCTGTCTTCGGACTACGTGCCGCTATACAACCCCATCGAAGAATATCTCTATAACACCGGACGCTGGGACGGCAAAGACCGCATCCGCGCATTGGCCGACCTCGTGCCCTGCCACAATCCCCACTGGAGGGAACTGTTCTACCGGTGGTTTCTTGGCATGGTGGCACATTGGCGGGGAATCGACAAACAGCACGGCAACAATACCTCGCCCCTGCTCGTAGGTCCGCAAGGTTACCGCAAAAGTACTTTCTGCCGTATCCTATTGCCACCGGAACTGCGTTTCGGCTACACCGACAGTATCGACTTCAAGAGCAAGCAGGAAGCGGAGCGCAGCCTTGGCCGCTTTTTTCTGATTAACATCGACGAATTCGACCAGATAAACGCCAATCAGCAAGGCTTCTTGAAGCACCTCCTGCAAAAACCGGTTGCCAACCTGCGAAAGCCCTACGGTACCACTATTCAGGAAATGCGCCGCTATGCCTCCTTCATCGGGACCAGCAATCTGAAAGACCTGCTGACCGACCCGTCGGGAAGTCGCCGTTTCATCTGCATCGAAGTGACCGGTCCTATCCAGACAAACGTCACTATCAATTATCGCCAGCTCTATGCCCAAGCCATGCACGACATCATGAAGGGTGAACGCTACTGGCTGGACGACACTGACGAAGCAATCGTAAAGGAGTACAACCGGGAATTCGAGCGGGTAGACCCATTGGAAGAACTTTTCCTTTGCCATTTCCGTGGCGCGGAGGAGAGCGAAGAAGGCGAATGGCTCACAGCCATGCAGATTTTCAACGACCTGCAACAGAAAACGAGGGATAAGTTGGCCATCAACCGGATAGCAGCTTTCGGGCGCACGCTCCGCAAGCTGGACATCCTCAACAAGAAATCGAACCGGGGAACACTTTATCATCTGGTAAGAATAGAAGAATGAGCCGGCACTCCCACCGATTGTACCAAAGTGAGGGCAAACTTGGCCCTCACTCTTTTTATAAAAAGTATTTCCGTACGCAGTTGATGCAGTTCAACCATTATTAATAAGGTGAACAGTTGACTATTTGCAAATTATGATTGATAATACTAAAAATACCCAAATAAGTGTTTTTGATATTAAAATAAAACGTATCTTTGTTGCAAACAACGTCCTCCTTAATAATACTATTATGAAGAAACTGCTGCTTTTAGCCTTTGTGCTATGTAGTTCTTTACTGTGCCGGGCACAAGAAGAACGAGTTATTTTAGGTGATGAACAGACTTCCGAGTATTTTCCAATCCTAAAAGATAAACGAATTGCCATATTCTCCAATCATACTGGAATGATAGGAGACAAGCATCTGCTGGACATTCTGCTGGAAAACAAGTTCAATGTAGTAGCCATTTTCTCCCCTGAACACGGTTTCAGAGGAGATGCCGACGCAGGCGAACACGTGTCCAGCTCGGTAGACAAGAAGACCGGAGTACCTATCCTCTCGCTGTACGACGGGAAATCCGGAAAACCAAGCGAAGCATCCATGCGCAAGTTTGATATCCTTGTGGTAGACATCCAGGATGTAGGCCTAAGATTCTATACTTATTATGCCTCTATGTGCCGGCTGATGGACGCTTGTGCAGAATACAACCGTAAGGTGCTGATACTGGACCGCCCCAATCCGAACGGACACTACGTGGACGGCCCGATACTGGACATGAAATATAAATCCGGTGTAGGTTGGCTGCCGATTCCTGTGGTGCACGGCATGACGCTGGGCGAACTGGGCCTGATGGTAAACGGCGAACGCTGGTTGCCGGCGTCACGCACTTGCGACCTGACCGTCATTCCCTGCAAGAACTATACGCACCAGACCCTATACAAGCTGCCGATTCCCCCGTCCCCCAATCTGCCGAACATGAAGTCCATCTATCTGTACCCCTCGACCTGCTATTTCGAGGCCACTCCGGTCAGTCTGGGAAGAGGAACCGACCTCCCCTTCCAGGTCTACGGGCATCCCAACATGACGGGCTACAGCTACAGCTTCACCCCGCGCAGTGTTCCCGGAGCCAAGAATCCGCCCCAGCTGGGCAAGCTTTGCCACGGCGTGAACCTGAGCAACATGAGCGACGAGGAAATCTGGAAACGCGGTATTGACTTGAGTTACGTGATAGACGCTTACCGGAATCTGAACATGGACGACCACTTCTTCCGTTCCTTCTTCGAACTGTTGATAGGCACCGACTACGTGCGCAAAATGATAAAGGAAGGGAAGAGCGCCGAAGAAATCAAGGCAAGATGGAAAGACGACGTAGAGAAATTCAAGGTACAGCGCAAGCCCTACCTGCTCTACGAAGAATAAAGGGATGTACGATTTGACGATTTACGATTTACGATAAAAAAATGAACGTGAATTGGAAGAGAACGTCAGAGCGTACATAGGATAATCAAAGTCGTACATATCATCAAAAGAAGTAATTTCAATCGTAAATCGTAAATCATAAAATCGTAAATCATAAAATCGTAAATAACCTCATGACTCCACTATCCGTAATCATCACCATAGCCGCCTACTTCGCGATACTGTTCACGGTATCCTATATTGCAGGAAGGAAGGCAGACAACGCCGGCTTCTTTGTGGGTAACCGCAAGTCATCCTGGTATGTCGTGGCGTTCGCCATGGTCGGTTCCGCCATTTCAGGTGTGACCTATGTATCCGTACCCGGCATGGTTGCCGCCAGCAGCTTCGGCTATCTGCAAATGGTGTTGGGCTTCATTGCCGGACAGCTCATCATAGCCTATCTGCTGGTACCGCTGTTCTACAAAATGAACCTGGTATCCATCTACGAATATCTGGAGAACCGTTTCGGCATGTCTTCCTACCGCACGGGTGCCTGGTTCTTCTTCATCTCCAAAATGCTCGGTGCCGCTGTCCGTCTGTTCCTCGTATGCCTGACGTTGCAACTGCTGGTATTCGAACCTTTCGGACTGCCTTTCCTACTGAACGTGGCCATCACGGTGGCACTGGTCTGGTTGTACACTTTCCAGGGTGGCGTAAAGTCTCTTATCTGGACAGACTCTCTGAAGACATTCTGCTTGGTGGTGTCGGTCGTACTCTGCATCTGGTATATCGCTTCCGACCTCAATCTGTCATTTACCGGTATGGTAAGCACCATTGCCGACAGTGACATGTCCCGCATCTTCTTCTTCGACGATGTGAACAGCAAGCAGTACTTCTTCAAGCAGTTCCTCGCCGGTGCCTTCACCATGATTGCCATGACCGGGCTGGATCAGGACATGATGCAGCGCAACCTGAGCTGCAAGAACTTCAAGGACTCACAGAAGAACATGATTACCAGTGTCATTTCGCAGTTCTTCGTCATCCTGCTTTTCCTGATGCTGGGCGTGCTGCTCTACATCTTTGCCGCCAACCAGCAGATTGCGGTGGAGAAGAGTGACGAACTGTTCCCGCTGATTGCCACCGGCAACTATTTCCCTGCCATTGTGGGCATACTGTTCATCATCGGCCTGATTTCTTCTGCCTATTCAGCCGCAGGCTCGGCACTCACCGCGCTGACCACTTCCTTCACCGTAGACATTCTGGGAACGAAAGGCAAGTCGGAAGAGACGGTTGTGAAGATGCGCAAGAAAGTGCACATCGGCATGGCGGTTGTCATGGGAATCACCATTTTCGTATTCAATCTTCTCAACAACACCAGTGTCATCGACGCTGTATATATTCTGGCAAGCTATACCTACGGTCCTATCCTGGGTCTGTTTGCTTTCGGCATTTTCATGAAACAACAAGTGCGTGACAAGTACATCCCGTTAGTTGCCATCGCCTCCCCGGTTCTCTGCTTCATTCTGCAGAAGAATTCCGAAGCCTGGTTCGGAGGTTATCAATTCAGCTACGAATTGCTGATTTTCAATGCACTGTTCACTTTCATCGGTCTCTGTCTATTGATTAAGAAAGATAAAAAGAACAATTAACTTAATACATCATCTATGAATGTAAGACGTCAGTTTTTACTTAGTCTGCTTGCCGCCTCCCTCTTCCCCCACGCGGGAGGCGCGCAAGGACTTCCGACGGATGTCCGTCAGGCAATCGGGAAATTCCTGGATACCACCGCACGAAAAGAAGTTTCCGTAGGACGTATCAGCATCGACTCAGTGGCTGTGGAAGGAAATACACTGCAACTGTTTGCCAACATGAACTGTGCCTATATTCCTTTCCGTGAGGACAATGTGGCCGAAATCTACCAAGGCGTAAGCGCCCTGCTGCCGGTGGAGTTTGCCAAATACAAGCTGCAAATCCGTACCAACAAGCGCAGTATCGAAGAACTGGTTCCCCAAGCCCTGCGCAGTAAAAAAGACAAAAAGACGAAGACATTCAGCCCCGTCGCTTCCAAGCCTCTGGTTACCGAAGTTTCCTCCCCCTACACCCCCACCAACGGCTTGCATAACCGGCATATCGCCCTATGGCAAAGCCACGGCTGGTACTACGAATCAAAACTCGACCGCTGGGAATGGCAGCGTGCGCGTATCTTCCAGACAGTGGAAGACCTCTACACCCAGAGCTACGTATTGCCCTTCCTTGTACCGATGTTGGAAAATGCCGGTGCCAATGTGCTGCTTCCCCGCGAACGCGATTGCCAGACGGCAGAAGTCATCGTAGACAATGACGGTTGCCTGACCGGCCGTTCCGTCTATACAGAAAATTCCGGTGACAAGCTCTGGAGTCAGGGAGAAGGACAAGGCTTCGCCCACCTGCGCCCCCAATACATAGACTTTGAGAATCCTTTCAAGGAAGGCACCTACCGCGCCATAGAAACCATCAAGAAAGGAAACGCAAGCACCGCCGAATGGATTCCCGAAATTCCTTCGACCGGACAATACGCCGTATACGTCTCTTACCAAACCTTGCCAAACAGCGCGGACGATGCCCTTTACACCGTCTATCACAAAGGCGGCACCACGCAGTTCAAGGTAAACCAGCAAATGGGAGGCGGCACCTGGATTTACCTCGGCACCTTCGGCTTCAATGCCGGCCGGAACAATGAATGCAAAGTCGTTCTGAGCAACCTTTCCTCCAAAGTAGGAAGAATCATCACTGCCGACGCCGTGAAGATAGGCGGCGGCATGGGAAACATAGCTCGCTGCATCTCCAAAGAAGGTGCCACCGAAAACCTGAAAAGCTCCGATACCCGCAACCTCACAAGCGAACACAGCGCAGCCAATTCTCAATTCTCAATTCTCAATTCTCAATTCAAAGAGGAAGTCAGCGGTTATCCCCGTTTCTGCGAAGCCGCCCGCTACTGGCTGCAATGGGCAGGCATACCGGACAGCGTATATTCAGAAAGCAACGGCAAGAATGACTATACCGACGACTATAAATGCCGTGGTATCTGGGTGAACTACCTTTCCGGAGGCTCTGCCGTGAACCCGACGGAAAAAGGGCTGAACATCCCTGTCAACATGGCCTTTGCCTTCCACTCCGATGCAGGAACTACACTGAACGATTCCATCATCGGGACACTCGGCATCTACTATACCAACGCCTACAATGAGAAATTCGCCAACGGAGCATCCCGCTACTTGAGCCACGACCTGACAGACTTGATTCAGTCCAACATCGTGCGTGACGTGCGTACCCTCTACGAACCCCAATGGACACGCCGGGGCAAATGGAACCAATCCTACTATGAGGCCCGTGTACCCCGCGTACCTACCATGCTACTCGAACTACTTTCCCATCAAAACTTTGCAGACATGCGCTACGGACTGGACCCGCGTTTTCGTTTCACCGTAAGCCGCGCCATCTACAAAGGTATGCTTCAGTTCCTCTGCTCACAATACAACATGGATTATGTAGTGCAACCGTTACCGGTAGACCACATGGCCTTGCGCATGACCAGCGAGAACGAAGTGGAACTGACCTGGCAACCCGTAGCGGATGCGTTGGAACCAACTGCCGTAGCAGAGAAATACATTGTTTATACCCGTATCGGCGACGGGGATTTCGACAACGGAGTATTGGTGGACGGCAACAGTTACCGAACCACGCTCCCCGCCGGCATGGTATGCAGCTACAAGGTTACCGCTGTCAACAAGGGCGGTGAAAGTTTCCCTTCCGAAATTCTTTCCGCCGGACGGGCGTTCAATTCCAAAGGTACCGTATTGGTGATAAACGGATTCGACCGCATCAGTGCCCCTGCCGACTTTACGGCCCCCGCCGACACCCTCCTTGCCGGATTTCTGGATGAGCAGGACCACGGGGTCCCCTATATCCATGACATCAGCTACATTGGCAAGATGAAGGAATACCGCCGTTCCATTCCCTGGATGGACGACGACGCCTCCGGTTTTGGCGACAGCTATGGGAACTACGAAACTCAAGTGATTGCAGGAAATACGTTCGATTATCCTGCCATACATGGTGCCGCTATCCTGAAAGCGGGATATTCGTTTGTATCGGTTAGTAATGAAAGTCTCTCCCCCGTAGGAAAGGGAGAGAAGAATATTCCGGTGGATATGAGGGAGTATAGGTATGTGGACTTGATACTTGGGAAGCAATGCCAGACCAAGATGGGACGGGGAGGCGTAAAACCGTTGGAGTTCAAGACTTTCAGCAAACCGATGCAGGAGGCTATTGCGGCTTATTGTAAGCAAGGTGGAAATATCTTTGTTTCGGGCGCTTTTGTAGGAACGGATTTATGGGACAACCGCCTTGCAACCGCCGACGAAGCCGACAAGAAATTTGCGATGGAAGTACTGAAATATAAGTGGCGTGTGGGACAAGCGGCTACAATGGGTAAGGTGAAAAGCGTAGCTTCTCCGTTCCCCGCCCTTTCAGGAAACTATACCTATCACAATGAGCTGAATGCCGATTCGTATGTGGTGGAATCACCGGACGCCATTGAACCGGCAACCAAAGATGCACACACCGTGATGCGGTATTCTGAAAACAACCTGAGTGCCGGTGTGGCCTACCAAGGCGACTACAAGACTTGTGTATTGGGATTCCCTTTTGAATCCATACGTACTGATTCTGAAAGAGAGGCACTCATGAATGCTGTACTGACATTCTTCAACGACAACAAGTAATATCAACCAATCATCATCTATGAACAGAAGACTGTTAATAATCGTCCTGATGGCTTGCCTGCTCCCCCTGGGGATGCAGGCACAGCAAGGGACATTCCGTTTTGCCCAACTGACGGACATTCATCTGACCCCGAACAATCCGAATCCCACAGAGGACCTGCTGCGTTCCGTGGCACAGATTAATGCCACCGACAGTATCGACTTTGTCCTGGTGACGGGCGACCTGACCGAAGAAGGCGACCGTACTACCATGGAAAAAGTGAAATCGTGCCTTGACTTGCTGAAGGTCCCCTACCACGTAGTCCTAGGCAACCATGAAACGAAATGGAGCGACTCCGGCTGTACCGCTTTCGGAGAAATCTTTGGCGGCGAACGCTTCGAGTTCGAGCATAAGGGATTCCTTTTCCTCGGCTTCAACTCCGGTCCGCTGATGCGTATGGCCTACGGGCATGTAGTGCCGCAAGATATCCGTTGGATGACGGAAGAAATGGATAAAAACGGCAAAGACAAACCGGTGATACTTGTCACCCACTACCCGCTAATGGAAGGTGATGTGGACAATTGGTATGAGGTGACGGATGCCGTCCGCCCCTACAACGTGCGCTTGTTTATCGGCGGACACTACCACAGCAACCGGGATTTACGTTACGACGGCATTCCGGGCGTACTGATGCGCAGCAACCTGTGCGACAAAGAAGGGAAACCGGGTTACGGCATCTATGAAGTAACCGGGGATTCCATCCGGGTATACACGCAACGTATCGGCGAGCCCAAGAAGCAGTGGACAGCATTCTCGCTGACCGGACAGTATTACGACCGCAACGGAAAGGCAGAGAAATATCCTGACTTCTCGGTCAACAAGGAGTATCCGCAAGTAAAGGAGCAATGGATGGTGCAGACGGGCGCAGGCATTTACTGCTCTCCCGCCGTAGAAAAAGATAAAGTGTTCGTAGGAGACGATATGGGACAGCTGACAGCCTACGCCCTGAAAAACGGTAAAAAGCTATGGAGCTTTGAATCCGGCAAGCGCATTGTCGGTACTCCGGCCGTAAGCGAGGGTATCGTTGTATTCGGGTCTGCTGACCGTCACATCTACGGATTGAACGCCAAAGACGGCAGCCTGCTCTGGACGGTAGAAGCCGCCGAACCGGTGCTCGGAGCCGTGACCATCGCAGACGGCAGAGCATACATCGGTGCCAGTGACGCCACTTTCCGTGCCATAGACATCCATACGGGAAAAGTAATCTGGGCCTACACCGGCGTGAAAGGCTACATCGAGACCAAGCCGTTGGTGACGGAAGACAAAGTTATCTTCGGCGCATGGGACAATACACTGTATGCCCTGAGCAAGGCAAACGGGCATGAACTATGGAAATGGACGGGCGGACTGCCCCGTATGCACTTCTCTCCAGCCGCCGTATGGCCGGTAGCCACCGACGGCAAAGTATTCATTACCGACCCGCAACGCGCCATGACCGCCATAGACATCCATACGGGCAATACCGTGTGGCGCACCTTCCAGTCCATGGTGCGCGAGACCATCGGACTTTCCGAAGACGGTGAACGTATCTATAGCAAAACGATGAACGACAGCATTGTTTGCTATGCAGCTCAAGGAGATACTCCGCGGGAGTTGTGGGTAACCCATGTAGGTTTCGGTTATGAGCATGCCCCCTCCATGCAAGTGGAAAAAGAGGGGGTAATGTTTGGCAGTACCAAAGAAGGACTTATCTTCGCACTGGAAGGAAAAACAGGCAAAGTACTGTGGAAACATAAAATAGGAAATTCACTCATCAGTACCGTAGTTCCGTTGAACGGCCACGAAGTTCTATTCACGGCAACCAGCGGGGAAGTGGGACTTCTGAGAATTAAAAATTGAGAATTAAAAATTAAAAGATATATCATGAATAAAATCAGTTGCTTTCTTCCCTACGCAGGAAAAGAACAAGTAGAAAAAACAGTGAATAGCCTACAGGCGACAGGACTTATAGAAGAAATCCGGTTAATCACGACCGATGCCACTCTGGAATCGCTCCCGGACTGCGAAATATTGTTTGTTGACATGCCCTACAGCAGTGCAACTCTCAAAGCTATTGCTAATGCAGCCAAGGGAGAATACACATTGCTTTATACCAAAGAGACTACGCTCGAAATGGGTATGTTTGCACTGGAACGTATGATACACATCCTTGAAGATTCAAGCGCCGGTATGGTATATGCCGACCACTACCAAATAGCAGACGGCAAGCAGAGCAACGCTCCGGTAATCGACTACCAATTCGGTTCCTTGAGGGATGACTTCAACTTTGGCTCCCTGCTCCTTTTCAACACCGAAAAACTAAAGGAAGCCGCCGGACACATGAAGTCTGACTACAACTTCGCCGGACTTTACGACCTGCGCTTGAAATTGAGCCAACATTCAAACTTGGTACATATCAACGAATACTTATACAGCGAGGTGGAAAACGATACCCGCAAGAGCGGCGAAAAGATTTTCGACTATGTAGACCCCAAAAACCGTGACCGCCAGATTGAGATGGAGCAGGCATGTACCGAACATCTGAAAGAAATCGGGGGATATCTGGCACCGGAGTTCAAGAAGATTGAGTTCTCTGCCGGTAACTTTGAGTATGAAGCTTCGGTCATCATTCCGGTGCGCAACCGTATCCGTACCATCCGCGATGCCATCAAGTCGGTACTGATGCAGAAGACAGACTTCAAATATAATCTTATCATCATCGACAACCACTCCACAGACGGCACAACGGAGGCCATCGACGAATTCAAGGACGACGAACGCCTCATCCATATCGTCCCCGAACGCAACGACCTCGGTATCGGCGGTTGCTGGAATGTAGGTGTACACCACCCCAAGTGTGGCAAGTTTGCCGTGCAGCTGGACAGCGATGACGTATACAAAGACGAAAATACACTCGCCATCATGGTCCGCGCCTTCTACGAGCAGAACTGCGCCATGGTGGTAGGCACCTATATGATGACGGACTTCAACATGAACATGATTGCTCCGGGCATCATCGACCACAAGGAATGGACTCCGGCAAACGGACGCAACAACGCCCTCCGCATCAACGGTCTGGGTGCCCCGCGCGCCTTCTATACCCCGGTGCTGCGCGAAGTGAAAGTACCCAATACCAGCTATGGCGAAGACTATGCACTGGGACTGAACTTCTCCCGCCAATACCAGATAGGACGTGTGTACGACGTGGTCTACCTCTGCCGCCGTTGGGACGACAATTCCGACGCCTCACTGGATATTGTAAAAATGAACGGACACAACCTTTACAAAGACCGTATCCGTACTTGGGAACTCCAAGCACGCATAGCAATGAACAAGAAAAAGTGATTGCACACCGTAAATCATCAAATAACAGACAAGCTCATGAATCAAACGATACACAATCTTCTAACCGGACAACTGGCATCCTGGGAGACGGCACGCAACAATTATGCTGCCCTCTCCGGTGTGCGGGTGAAAGAGCTGAATGTAAACGGGATACTTTATAAGGTACAGTTCAACCCCGCACGCATCGTTTCCTCCGGTGCCAAGGTGGATGCCAAGTCCATTCAGGAACGAAAATGCTTTCTGTGCCCGGCAAACCTGCCACCGGTACAGAAAGGTATCCCATTTGGCGGGCACTACCATATTCTGGTGAATCCGTTCCCCATCTTCCCCCGCCACCTGACAGTACCGGAACTGGCACATACCCCTCAACGCATAGCCACCCGCTTCACCGACATGCTGGAGCTGGCCGAGGCGCTGACGGATTACACCATCTTCTACAACGGTCCCAAATGTGGGGCTTCCGCCCCCGACCATGCTCATTTCCAGGCAGGAAACAAAGGGTTCATGCCTATTGAAAAGGAGTGGCGCGGACAGACTGCCGGGAAAATAGCCGATTATAGGAAAGCAGCACTGTGGTATCTTGACGACGCTCCCCGTGCCACACTTGTGATTGAATCCACCTCCAAAGAGGACGCGGCAGACTTGTTCGACATCATTTACCGTTCTCTGGACGTGAAACCCGAAGAAGACGAGCCGATGATGAACGTACTGGTCCTATACGAGGCCGACCGTTGGGTGGTCTTTGTCTTCCCGCGCGAGAAACACCGCCCCGCCTGCTATACTGCCGAAGGAGAAGCCAATCTGTTGAGCAGCCCGGCATCCGTCGACTTGGGAGGTGTCTTTATCACCCCCGTAGAAAAGGATTTCTTGAAAATCACTGCGGAAGACGTGGCGCAGATATTAAGTGAAGTATGCCTCTCTGCCACAGATTTCCACAAGGTACGGCAGCGTATCAGGGAAAAAATATGACTTCTGAAATCCAAGAACTCTAATTTTAAAGAAATACCATTATGAAAGAGCCCAAAGTACAAGTAGGCATTCTGTTTGAACCGCAGATAGAATTCGTTTTGCTGAATCCGTATCGCATGGACGGAACGGAAGTCAGCGGCAAGCAGGTAGTGACCTACGACGAAGGCAAGATTCTCTGGAATGGACGCCGGTATGACGAACTGCTGTTTGAACCGCAACACGAGCAGACCGATGCCTTCGAACTATTGGACGTTACCATCGGCATCAATTTCCATTGGGAGCGCAAGGAAGACCAGCGTTTTCTGGGTGCTCTCAAAATCATCGTTGAGAATGGAAAGCTCACCGGCATCAACGTCATCCATGTAGAAGATTATCTGACCAGCGTCATCTCCTCCGAGATGAGTGCCACCGCTTCTCTGGAGCTGCTCAAGGCACACGCTGTCATCTCCCGAAGCTGGCTACTGGCACAAATACAAAAGAATAAGGAAATCACCGAAGCCCAAGCTAACTACTCGGCCTTTACGCAGACCGACGAAGAGCTGATTCGCTGGTACGACCGAGAAGACCACACACGTTTCGATGTATGCGCCGACGACCATTGTCAACGCTACCAGGGCATTACACGTGCCTCTACCGATATTGTGAAACAAGCCATCTCCGCTACCCGCGGCCAGGTACTGACATCTGATGGTAAGATTTGCGACGCCCGTTTCTCCAAATGCTGCGGCGGTGCTTTCGAGGAGTTCCAATACTGCTGGGAAGACATCAAATACCCCTATCTTGCCCAACAGCGAGACAGCAAAACGCACGCCACACTGCCCGATTTGACGCAGGAAGTCGAAGCGGACCGCTGGATTCGTACCTCCCCCGAAGCATTCTGCAACACCACCGACAAGAAAATCCTCTCGCAGGTACTCAATAACTATGACCAGGAGACTACGGACTTCTATCGCTGGAAAGTGGAATATACCCAGGAAGAGCTTTCAGCCCTCATTCTGAAACGTTCAGGCATTGACTACGGACAAATCATCGACCTTATCCCCATAGCCCGCGGAACCAGCGGACGCCTCTGGAAACTGAAGATTGTGGGAACCAAACGCACACTCACCATCGGCAAGGAACTGGAAATCCGCCGCACGCTCTCCACTTCACACCTCTACAGCTCTGCCTTCGTGGTAGACAAAGAGGAGTTGTCCGCCGAAGGCATTCCCGGACGCTTCATCCTCACCGGCGCCGGTTGGGGGCATGGTGTGGGACTTTGCCAAATAGGTGCAGCCGTGATGGGCGAGCAAGGGTATAAGTATGATGCAATACTGCTGCACTACTATATAGGTGCCAGCATTGACAAGCTGTATGAATAATCGAATAGAACACAATAAATCAATATCATGAACCATACAAAAAACATATCGCCATGGGCATGGGTACCCACCTTGTACTTTGCACAAGGCATTCCATATTTTATCGTAAACAACATCTCCGTGATGATGTTTACCAAAATGGGCGTACCGAACGGAGAAATGGCCTTGTTCACAAGCCTGCTCTATCTGCCTTGGACTATCAAACCCTTCTGGAGCCCGTTTGTCGACATCATCAAGACCAAAAGATGGTGGACCCTTTCCATGCAGATTCTGATGTCTGTGGCATTCATCCTGCTGACGCTGTCCATTCCACGGCCGGACGAGGCGACTATGGCGGCCGGAACAACCCCCATCAGCATGTTCAGCATCACGCTGATGCTGTTCATCATCACGGCTTTTGCCTCTGCCACACACGACATTGCCGCCGACGGCTTCTACATGCTGGCACTGAAACAGAGTGACCAGGCAGCCTTCGTTGGCATCCGAAGCACGTTTTACCGGCTCGCCTCTATCTTCGGACAAGGCGTGCTCGTAGCCATTGCCGGCGCCATCGAACTGAGAACCGAAAACATTCCGCTGTCATGGACCATCACGATGCTGGTTACAGCCGTTCTGTTCAGCCTGGTGACGTTCTATCACCTCTTTGCAGTCCCCAAACCCACCTCAGATAAGTCAACACTGGCTGCCGATGCCGCCACTGCAGGAGCTATATTCAGAGAATTCGGACGAACATTCGCCACCTATTTTACCAAACCGGGCGCATTGCTGGCCATCGTGTTCATGTTGCTGTACCGCCTGCCTGAAGCATTCCTCATCAAAATGTGTATGCCTTTCCTGGTTGCCTCCAAAGAATCGGGAGGTCTGGAACTATCGACAGCAGAAGTAGGTATCGTATACGGCACCATCGGAGTCATATTCCTCACCCTGGGCGGTATCCTCGGAGGATTGTTCGCATCACGCATTGGCTTGAAAAAATCCATCTGGTGGATGGCAGGATGCATGACTCTGCCATGCCTGACGTTTGTCTATCTTGCCATTGCCCAGCCCGACAATCTGTTTGCTATCTCAACCGCCATCGCCATCGAGCAATTTGGCTACGGCTTCGGTTTCACGGCCTACATGCTCTACATGATGTACTTCTCCGAAGGTGAATTCAAAACATCCCACTATGCCATCTGTACCGCATTCATGGCACTAAGCATGATGATACCAGGTATGTTTGCGGGATATATCCAGGAGGCTATCGGATATACGGACTTCTTCTGGTTGGTAATGATATGCTGTTTCGCCACGGTTGTTGTCACCATTTTTGCAGACAGAAGGATAGACCCGGAATATGGAAAAAAATGATTAATGGTTAATGATTAATGTTTTGTGAGTAATATTTAGTGATTGGTTATGAAGAGGACTATTATTATATCCTTGCTCTGCCTCCTTTGCGGAGGTGCGATGCAAGCACAGAAGATCAGAATAAAGACCGGTATCGAGGTACTGAAAGAACAGAATTTCCGATGCCTGGAAGGTAAGCGTGTAGGATTGATTACCAACCCGACGGGGGTGGACAACCGGATGAGGTCCACCATTGACATCCTGCACGAGGCGCCCAACGTGAACCTTGTGGCACTCTACGGCCCCGAACACGGCGTGCGCGGCGATGTGCACGCAGGCGACCATGTGACGGACATCAAAGACGCGACTACCGGACTGCCCGTCTATTCGCTTTACGGAAAGACCCGCAAGGCCACGCCGGACATGCTGAAAGATGTGGATGTATTAGTGTATGATATCCAAGACATCGGTTGCCGTTCCTTTACCTACATCAGCACCATGGGACTGGCCATGGAAGCCGCTGCCGAAAACGGCAAGGAATTCATTGTGCTGGACCGGCCCAATCCCGTAGGCGGATTGAAGATTGAAGGCAACTTGGTTGAAGATGATTGCATTTCTTTTGTAAGCCAGTTTAAAATTCCGTACCTTTACGCCCTCACTTGCGGTGAGCTGGCACTGATGCTCAATGGCGAGAAGATGTTGAAGGATGGGGAACAATGTAATCTCCACATAGTGAAGATGAAAGGCTGGAAACGCAAGATGGATTATACCCAAACCGGACTGCAATGGGTTCCCTCCTCTCCACACATTCCACATCCTCATTCTGCATTCTTCTACCCCGTCAGCGGCATTCTGGGCGAACTAGGATATATGTCTATCGGCGTGGGGTATACCATTCCGTTCCAGATGTTTGCCGCACCATGGATGGAAGCGGAAAAGCTGGCCGGAAACCTGAACCGTCTGAACGTACCGGGGGTCATCTTCAGACCGATGTACCTAAAGCCGTTCTATAGTGTAGGCAAAGGCGAGTTGCTGCAAGGTGTGCAAGTGCACATCATGGATTTCGGCAAAGCACCGTTGAGCGACCTGCAATTCCTGGTCATGCAGGAAGTCGCCGCCCTCTATCCTGACCGTGCCGTGTTTGACCATGCCGACAAGGGACGTTTCAACATGTTCGACAAAGTAAGCGGTTCGCGGCAGATACGCGAGCGCTTCTCGAAACGGAACCGTTGGGAGGACATACGCGACTACTGGTATAAAGATGCCGAAGACTTCCGTAAGTTGTCGAAAAAGTATTATTTATATAAATAAATTTACAGATAAATAAGGAAGGGAAAAGAGCCTGATACGGAGACTATTTCAGTCGTATACAGAACCACATTCAGTCGTATACTTAAATATATTCAGTATACGACTGAATGTACCCCCTCGTAAGACACGTTTACAGAGCACTTTGAAGCGAAGTGATGCAATAAAAAAAGTGAACATGAAAGAGCATAGTTACATGGCTTTCCTGCAGGAAGCAAAACAATTCATTCCGCAGGAAAGGATTTACACCGACGAACTTCGCCGGCTGGCTTGGGGTACGGATGCCGGTTTTTACCGACTGATTCCCCAGATTGTAATCCGTTCGAAAGACGAAGATGAAGTTTCACAACTGTTGAAACTGGCGAGCCGCCACGGGCTGCCCGTCACCTTCCGAGCGGCAGGGACCAGTTTGTCGGGCCAAGCCATTAGTGACTCCATCCTCATCGTAGCCGGTAAGAATTGGGAAAAATACAGCATATCCACCGACTACAAACAGATAACCCTCCAACCGGGCATCATCGGACAACGTGTGAACGAACTGTTAGCTCCCTACGGCCGTAAGTTTGCACCGGACCCCGCCTCGGTGAAAAGCGCCATGGTAGGCGGTATTGTCATGAACAATGCTTCCGGCATGAACTGCGGTACGCACGCCAATAGCGACAAGGTGCTTGTTTCCGCCCGTATCATCCTAATGGACGGTACCCTGCTGGATACCGGAAATCCCGTCAGCCGCGCCTCCTTCGAAGTGAGTCACCGTGACTTCATTCGCCGCATCTGCGAACTGCGCGATGAAATACGTACCAACGAAAAACTGGCCGAACGCATCCGTTACAAATATTCCATCAAAAATGTAACCGGGCTCAATCTGTTGCCCTTCGTCCGTTTCGACGACCCATTCGAAATCATTGCCCACCTCATGGTAGGTTCCGAAGGTACACTGGCGTTCCTTTCGGAAGTGACGATGAAGACTGAATATGATTATCCCTACAAGGCCAGCGCTATGCTCTACTTCAAGACCATCAAAGAAGCGAGCCGCGCTGTGGTAGCCATGAAGAAGCTGGTCGACGAAACCGGCGAATGGACAGTAAAAGGGGCTGAAATGCTAGACTATAAAAGCCTTTCTTCCGTCAACGACCCCGTATTCCTAAAATACAAAGGCGAAGTTGCCTCCTCTGCCCTCCCCGGCGTGGAGCCCGGCGACGAAACCGGGTTGACAGCAGTGCTGACCGAAACCAAAGCCCGTACCCCGGAAGAACTGCAACAGAACATATCTGCCATTGAAGCTTGCCTGCAAGCCTTCACCACCTATATTCCGGTACGCTTCACCGACCGTCCGGAGGAATATTCCAAATACTGGGCCATCCGTTCCGGCATCTTCCCCTCTGTGGGAGGTACGCGCCAGCCGGGAACCACTTGTCTCATCGAAGACATCGCCTTCCACATTGAAGACCTTCCGGAGGCAACGGCAGAACTGCAACAGCTCATAGCCCGCCACGGATATAATGACGCCTGCATCTACGGCCATGCTCTCGAAGGCAACTACCACTTCATCATCAACCAGTCCTTCAGTACCCAAGCGGAAGTGAAACGCTACGAAGACTTGATGAATGACATCAAGACCTTGGTAGTAGATAAATATGACGGTTCCCTAAAAGCCGAGCATGGCACGGGCCGGAATATGGCTCCCTTTGTCTGCCATGAATGGGGAGATGACGCCTACAAAGCCATGAAAGCCGTCAAAGAGCTGTTTGACCCACAAGGATTGCTAAACCCCGGTGTCATTTTCAATGATGACCCGCAATGCCATATCAAGAACTTCAAGCCGCTGCCTTTATTAGTGATGAGTGACAAGAGACAAGCTACGTCACTCGTAGCTGACAAATGCATCGAGTGCGGTTTCTGCGAAGTCAACTGTCTCTCCTGCGGCTTTACCCTTTCCTCGCGCCAGCGTATCGTGTTGCAGCGCGAAATATCCCGGCTGAAACAAAGCGGCGAGGACCCGACACGCCTTGCACTGCTCGAAAAACAATACCGCTATCCCGGCAACCAGACTTGTGCCGGAGACGGCCTCTGCTCCATGTCGTGCCCGATGGGTATCAATACGGGCGACCTTACCCATATAATCCGCCAGGAAGCATTACCCAAAGGCAGTCTGGGATACAAAGCCGGAGACTTTGTCGCCAATCATTTCGCTGGTGTCAAGAGTGCACTGCGTCCCGTATTGTCCTTAGCCAACTTCGGACATTCACTATTAGGGACAAAGGCGATGAGCGGCATTACCAAGGGGCTGCACAATGCATTAGGCATACCTCTATGGACGCCGGCTATGCCGAAAAGTTATCAGTTACAAGCTACGGAGTTACAAGCTACAAGCACTATGCAGCATAATAGCGCAGCACTTGTAGCTCGTAGCTCTGTAACTCGTAACTACAAAGTCGTCTACTTCCCCAGCTGCATCAACCAGACTATGGGTCTGGCAAAGAAGTCTCCCGTAGAGCAGCCATTGGTAAATAAAATGGTGTCCTTGTTGCAAAAAGCCGGTTACGAAATCATCTTCCCGAAAGATATGGACAAGCTTTGCTGTGGCACCATTTGGGAAAGTAAAGGGATGCTGGACATTGCCGATCGCAAGACAGCCGAACTGGAGGCCGCACTTTGGGAAGCCAGCGAACAAGGCAAATACCCCGTCCTCTGTGACCAAAGCCCTTGTCTGCACCGCATGCGCGAATGTATCAAGAAGATGAAACTGTATGAACCTGCAGAATTCATCTATACATTCTTACGTGAGAAGCTGATTTTCACACCTATTAACCGCCCCGTAGCAATCCACATCACCTGCTCCATGCGGAAAATGGGACTGGCAGATACCATTATAGCCCTTGCACGCCTTTGCTCCAGTAAAGTCATCGTGCCGGAAGAAGTAGGTTGCTGCGGTTTTGCCGGAGACCGGGGATTCACCTATCCTGAGCTGAACTCGTACGCCCTACGCAAACTCCGCCCGCAAATAGAAGCGTCCGGAGTGAATATAGGCTACTCTAACAGCCGTACTTGTGAAATCGGATTGACAACAAACTCAGGTATCCCCTATGTATCCATTGCCTATCTGGTAGACGAATGTACAAAGGCAGCTGATAATTAGGATTGATAATTAACTTAACACACAAATATTACAATGAACAGTACAAAAGTAAGTAAACGCATCCTTGCACTCGACATTCTCCGTGGTGTCACCATCGCAGGTATGATTATGGTAAACAACCCCGGTTCGTGGGGACATATCTATGCCCCCTTGCGGCATGCAGAGTGGAACGGTCTGACCCCCACCGACCTCGTCTTTCCCTTCTTCATGTTTATCATGGGAATTTCCACATACATTTCCCTGAAGAAATACAACTTCGAGTTCAGCCACGCCGCCGGCATGAAGATACTGAAACGCACCATCGTCATTTTCCTTATAGGCATGGCTATCGGCTGGTTCTCGCGTTTCTGCTATTACTGGGCCTCCGCTCCGGACGACCTCAGTTTCGGAGAGAAGCTATGGGCTTCCGTCTGGACATTCGACCGTATCCGTATTCTGGGTGTCATGCAACGGCTGGCCCTTTGCTACGGAGCAGCCTCCATCATTGCACTAACCATGAAGCATAAACATATACCTTATCTGATAGCCGGCCTATTGACAGGCTACTTCATACTGTTGATGTGCGGCAACGGTTTCGCCTATAATGAAACAAACATTCTTTCCGTGGTAGACCGTGCCATCCTGACCCCTGCACACATGTACAAGGATAACGGCATAGATCCCGAAGGTTTGTTAAGCACCATTCCTGCCATTGCACATGTGTTGCTGGGCTTCTGTGTAGGGCGGCTGATGCTGGATGGCAACAAGTCGGAAGACCGTGCCTCATTTCTCAATTCGCAGCTTATCACACTGTTGCTGGTAGGTGTTATCCTTACTTTCTCCGGTTTCCTGCTAAGCTACGGCTGCCCCATCAACAAGAAAATATGGTCTCCTACCTACGTACTCGTCACTTGCGGACTGGCATCCAGTTTTCTGGCATTGCTTATCTGGATTATTGATGTGAAAGGCTATAAGAAGTGGAGCATGTTTTTCGAGGCATTCGGTGTGAATCCGCTGTTCATGTATGTATTGGGCGGCGTACTTAGCATACTTTTCGGTAGTATCAGTTTCCCGTGGGGAAACAGCAGCATCAGCATACACGGATTCTTATACAATATAGTCCTCATGCCCGTTTTCGGTGAAACCGCCGGTTCCCTTGCCTTTGCCCTGCTGTTTATCGCCATTAACTGGTGTATCGGCTACCAGTTGTACAAACGAAAAATATATATCAAAATATAAGGATTAGGGGTTAGTGATTAAGGATTAGTGATTAATACGTTGCCTATAATTAAGAAACAGTATCACCTACCATTAATCACTAATCCTTAATCACTAACCCCTAATCCCTAATCATTAAACATTATTTATATGATTCTAATAGCAGACAGTGGCTCTACAAAGACCGATTGGTGTGTTGTAGAGAATGGAGTACTTCTCCAACAGATATTCACGAAAGGGACGAACCCTTTCTTTCAGTCGGAAGAGGAAATCAGTAATGAAATAGCAACAGCGCTATTACCTCAGCTGAAGACAAGTGAGCTGGATGCCGTATACTTTTATGGTGCAGGATGCGGATTTCCCGACAAGATAAGTATGGTGCACCGTGCCATAACCAAACACCTCAGTGTGAAAAATGAAGTGGAAGTCAATACCGATATGCTGGCTGCCGCACGTGGCCTCTGCGGACATGACTCAGGCATTGCCTGCATCATGGGGACCGGCTCCAACTCATGTTATTATGACGGAAAAAGCATTGTCACCAATGTATCTCCTCTGGGATTCATCTTGGGAGACGAAGGCAGCGGAGCCTGCTTGGGCAAACTGTTGGTAGGCGATATCTTGAAAAATCAGATGACACCCGAGCTGAAAGAGAAATTCCTCAAACAGTTCGACCTGACACCTGCTGATATCATCGACCGTGTCTACCGTAAACCTTTCCCCAACCGTTTCCTGGCAAGCTTGTCACCATTTCTTGCACAGAATCTGGGTGAACCTTGTGTACGCGCTCTGGTACTGAACAGCTTTAAGGCATTCCTTAAACGCAATGTCATGCAATATGAAGACTATCAGCATCAAAAAGTACATTTCATCGGTTCCGTAGCCTTCTATTACAAGGAAGTTCTGGCAGAAGCTGCCAAAGAAATGGGTATCCAACTGGGTGCAATCATCAAGAGCCCCATGGAAGGACTCATCAAATATCACAACTGAAAGTGACAAATCGTAAATAGTAAATCGTCAAATAGTAAATAGCCTTATGTTCGTAAAAATCTCAGAGCAACCATCGCTCTACAATGACTTGGAAAAGAAATCAGTCCGTGAAATTCTGGAAGACATCAATACCGAAGACCAGAAAGTGGCGCTTGCCGTACAGAGGGCAATCCCTCAAATAGAAAAGTTGGTAACCCAGATTGTGCCCCGCATGAAACAAGGCGGACGCATCTTCTACATGGGTGCGGGTACCAGTGGACGTCTGGGCGTACTCGACGCTTCGGAAATTCCACCGACTTTCGGTATGCCCCCCACGCTGGTTATCGGCTTGATTGCCGGTGGTGACACTGCATTGAGAAATCCGGTAGAGAATGCCGAAGATGACATTCACCGCGGTTGGGAAGAGTTGACGGAACGCAATATTACAGATAAGGATACGGTCATCGGTATTGCTGCATCCGGTACCACCCCCTACGTGATTGGTGCCATGCACGAGGCACGCGAACACGGCATACTGACCGGCTGTATCACCAGCAACCCGGACTCTCCAATGGCAGCAGAGGCAGATGTAGCCATCGAAATGATTGTAGGGCCTGAATATGTGACGGGAAGCTCACGCATGAAATCGGGAACAGGACAGAAAATGATACTGAATATGATTACTACTTCCGTCATGATACAGTTGGGACGCGTGAAAGGCAACAAAATGGTGAATATGCAGCTCAGTAACAAAAAGCTTGTGGACCGTGGTACCCGTATGATTGTAGAGGAACTCGGACTGGACTATGGCAAAGCCAAGGCGCTGCTGTTGATGCACGGTTCGGTGAAAAAGGCAGTGGATGCGTACCGGATTTAGCTATTACTCACTCTTAAATTCCTTTATTATGAAAGCAATATATTTTTTTCTCTTTTCTCTTTGTCTGCAAGCTGCCACCGCGCAACCCTTGCAACGCGTAGCCCCTGAACAAGTGGGAATGGACTCACGCAAGTTGATGTATGCTGACGAAGCGATTGAAACAGCCATCTCCAACAAGGATATTCCCGGTGCCGTACTTGCTGTAGTACGTAACGGCAAGATGGCCTATCTGAAAGCTTACGGCAACAAGCGTATTTATCCCAATGTGGAGCCTATGACTGCCAATACTATCTTTGATATGGCATCTTGCAGCAAATCCATGTCGACCGCCGTATGTACGATGATACTGGCAGAACGCGGCAAGCTCCGTATGCTGGACCCCGTCAGCCTCTACATACCCCATTTCAAGAATTGGGAAAGCGAAGACGGCAAAGAGAAAAAGGTAATCCGCATTGCCGATTTGATGACACACACTTCCGGTCTTCCTCCCTATGCACCGGTAGCCGAGCTAGAAAAGCAGTACGGTTCTCCCAATCCTGATGGGCTTATGGAATATATTGCTACTTGTAAACGCGACTTCAAGCCGCAGACTGATTTTCAATACAGTTGCCTCAACTTCATCACTTTGCAGCACATTATCGAGACTATAAGCGGACAGAGCCTGCGTGACTTTGCACGTGAAAACCTATTTGATGTACTCGGCATGGAGCATACCGACTATCTGCCTTGCCAACGTGATAAGGATGGTAACTGGATTACGATAGTTGACAAAGGAACGAGAAAACAAGGACACAAGGAAAACAACGTAGCCAATTCTCAATTTTCAATTCGCAATTCTCAATTGAATAACATTGCCCCCACTGAAAAGCAACCTAATGGACAAGTTCTCTGCGGACAAGTTCATGACCCGCTGGCACGTGTCATGAACGGAGGTATCAGCGGTAATGCAGGAGTATTCTCTTGTGCTGATGATATTGCCATACTCTGCGCAGCCCTGCAAAACGGAGGTGAATGGAACGGACGCCGCATCCTGAGTCCGCTGGGTGTAAAAGCCATGCGTACTGTGCCACGCACTACCGCCAGTCTGGGACGCACTCTCGGTTGGGATAATTTTACAGCCTATGCCTCCAACAATGGAGATTTGTTTGGTCCTAATACCTATGGGCATACCGGCTACACGGGTACCTCCATCATTATCGATCCGGACAATGACACTTCCGTCATACTCCTTATCAACGCCGTACATCCGGAAGACGGACACAGCGTAGTTCGCCTGCGTTCATTGGTTGCCAACGCTGTGGCGGCTTCCATCTACCCCATTCCGCGTATTTATACAGACCATTACTACAAACGTTTCCTACAGTTTATGGATGAGCCTGCCATTACAAGCAAGGACATCGTCATGCTTGGCAATAGCCTGACTGAAGGTGGCGGTGACTGGTCTGCCCGTCTTGGTAAGAAGAATGTACGTAATCGCGGCATCATCGGTGATGAAGTGATGGGTATCTATGACCGCCTGCATCAGATACTTCCCGGACATCCCGCCAAGCTGTTCCTGCTTATCGGAGTCAATGACATTTCCCATGACTTGGCACCAGACAGTATTGTAGACATGATTCGCATGACGGTGGAACGCATCCGGAAAGAATCTCCCGACACAAAACTCTACCTACAAAGCCTACTCCCTTTCAATGAAAGTTTCGGCCGATACAAAAAACTGACTGGAAAGACAGATATGGTTCCTGAAATCAACTCCCGTCTGGAGGCGTTTGCCAAAGAGGAAGGCATTGCCTATATCAATCTTTTTCCACTATTTACAGAGAAGGGAACAAATGTACTACGCAGTGAGTTGACCGGCGACGGACTGCATTTGAATGAGGATGGATACAAAATCTGGGTAAAGGCCATTAAGAAGAAAATATAAAACGAACCAGTCTCCGAACGTCTGCCACACTACCAACAGGCTAAAGAAGACATCTCTCCATTAACTAGATTCCCCCTGCCATAGACATCTATAGCAGGGGGAATTCTTATATTCGGGGCGTTTCGGCACACACCCTCTTTTATCTCATTCGGCAAAGCTAACCAGTTGCAAGTCAAACGTCAACAGAGAGCCTCCGGGGATTGTATTTGTAGAATAAGGAGCAGTATAATCATTTATACCATATCCGCTTTGATAAGGGATATACAACATCCACCGCTCACCCATCCGCATAAGCTGCAAGGCAGCTGCCCAACCGGCAACGACACCCGAAACTTCAAAATCCACGAATGAATCAAAAACCGTAGGTTCTTTTACCGGAGGAATAGGTATATCGCGGTCAATAGCACTATAACCGTCAAAGCAACCGTCGAATTCTTCGCCATTCACATAAGTCCCATAATAATAAGCATTCACCTTTGAATGATAACCCGTATACAACGGGCGTTCACCCGTCTCATTCTTCACAAGCTTCTTGCAATAGACATACTGAGCACCTTCAGAAGTGCTTGCAGTCGTCTGTATGGCATACAGTTTCCCGAGTTCCATAGCATCGGCCTGCTCTGCTGTGGCGACATAATTCTCGCCAGTCAGCCTTTTTATCGAGTCAACAAAAGCCTCGCCGCGTTCTCTCCAATTATCATACTTTCCAGCCTCTTCCACTTCTTCACAAGAGATAAAAGCACCCACCAGCAACAGCAAGAAAGGCAAAAACAAAAGGGACTTTTTCATTTACTATTTTACTATTTTACTATTTACTATTTCAGTTTGTTCACGCACCGGTCTATTCCATAACCGCTTTATTGCAAGGTTTTCAGCAACGATGTGATGCTTACACGGTCTGCAATAATATTATTCAGTTCAGAGATAGCCACGCGCTCTTGCTGCATGGTGTCACGATTACGCAGTGTCACACAGTTATCTTCCAAAGTCTGATGATCCACGGTGACACAGTACGGAGTACCAATGGCATCCTGGCGGCGGTAACGCTTACCAATAGAATCTTTCTCATCATACTGACAATGGAAGTGGAACTTCAGATTGTCAATGATTTCGCGCGCTTTTTCGGGCAGACCATCTTTCTTTACCAACGGCATTACGGCCAGTTTCACCGGTGCCAGTGCAGCAGGCAACTTCAAGACAACACGGGATTCACCGCTATCCAACGTCTCTTCACAGTAGGAAGCCGACATGATGCTAAGGAACATGCGGTCTACACCGATACTAGTCTCGATGACATACGGGGTATAGCTTTCGTTGGTTTCCGGATCGAAATACTTGATGTTCTTGCCGGAGAACTTCTCATGCTGGGACAAGTCGAAATTTGTACGGCTGTGAATACCCTCTACTTCCTTGAAACCGAAAGGCATCAAGAACTCAATGTCTGTAGCAGCATTAGCGTAGTGGGCCAGTTTGTCGTGGTCGTGATAACGGTAATGGTCATCACCGAAGCCCAGCGCCTTGTGCCATTTCAGGCGAGTAGCCTTCCAACTCTTGAACCAGTCAAGCTCTGTACCCGGCTTCACAAAGAACTGCATTTCCATCTGCTCGAACTCGCGCATACGGAAGATGAACTGGCGGGCTACAATTTCGTTACGGAAAGCCTTACCAATCTGGGCGATACCGAAAGGAATCTTCATGCGACCGGTTTTCTGTACATTAAGGTAATTTACGAAGATACCTTGTGCCGTTTCCGGGCGAAGGTATATCTTCATGGCACCATCGGCGGTAGAGCCCATTTCAGTTGAGAACATCAGATTGAACTGGCGTACCTCTGTCCAGTTCTTTGTGCCACTGATAGGGCAAACGATTTCTTCGTCAAGGATAATCTGACGGAGTTCGTCCAGATTATTATCGTTCAAAGCCTTGGAAAAACGTTCATGCAAGGCATCACGTTTGGCCTGGTGTTCCAGCACACGACCGTTGGTACTGCGGAACTGAGCCTCATCGAAAGCCTCACCAAAACGCTTGGCAGCTTTGGCCACTTCTTTGTTTATCTTGTCATCGTACTTAGCAAGCTGGTCCTCTATCAACACATCGGCACGATAACGTTTCTTGGAATCGCGGTTGTCAATCAAAGGGTCATTGAAAGCATCTACGTGTCCGCTGGCTTTCCAGATGGTGGGGTGCATAAAGATTGCTGAGTCGATACCGACAATATTTTCGTGCAGCAGCACCATACTCTGCCACCAGTATTGCTTGATGTTATTTTTCAGTTCCACACCCATCTGACCATAGTCATACACAGCTCCCAGTCCATCATAAATCTCGCTGGAAGGGAACACAAAACCATATTCCTTACAGTGTGATACGAGTTTCTTAAAAACGTCTTCTTGTGCCATTTTCTGTTGTATCTAAATTAATTTGAATCTTATTTTCAGCTAAAAAGCGCCACAAAGATAGGGATTTATATCGTAAGTAGGACACGGAGGGTATTAATTTATCTTATTACCAAATAAAAGAAGAAGCTACCTCATAACTCCGAGGCAGCTTCTTTCCCAATTTTACCCAATTACAATTAATTTACCTAAGCACTACAAATCAACCTAATCACAACCAAGAATAATATTATACTCACCTTCAGCGTTTTATCGTATTAACAGTCTCTTGTGGTTTCAATATGTTATTTGTTTTTTCCACAACTGATACCACATCAACATCAAGTACAGCCTTAATATCCTTGGAAGAGGTTCCAATCAAAAACTTATAATTTCCAGCATCCACTACCCATGAAGAAGAAGCTTCATCATAAGAAGCCAAATCCGTAGTGTTCAGTTTCAAAGTGGCAGTAACAGTCTCACCTGGCCTCAATTCCTTAGTTTTGGTAAAAGCTTTAAGTTCTTTTTCCGGTTTGTTCATCTGAAACCTATTGGGAGCGGAGACATAAAGCTGAACAACCTCTTTCCCTGCAAACTTACCAACATTCTTCACATCAATAGAAACAGAATATATACCATTATCAACTTTGACAGACGGATTGACATACTCGAATGTTGTATACGAAAGACCATAGCCGAAAGGATAAGACACTTGCTTTCCGAAACTATCGAAATAGCGATAACCGACAAAAATATCTTCTTCATAATCCGTATAGTCTACATTCTTCACTGAAGAGCTTTTGTCCTCCTTATTCCTCACATCTGTATTAGCCCTAGCATCCATAGGAAAATTGGTCGAAGAAGCAACGTCCATCAACTTGTTCGGGAAAGTCATTGTCAACTTACCCGATGGAGATACCTTACCGCTCAACACATCCGTCACACTATTTCCACCCTCCTGTCCTGCCTGCCAAGCCAGCAAAATAGCATCCGGTAGTTTTTTCCAAGAAGCTGTTTCGATTACACCTCCGATATTCAATACCACCACCACTTTCTTCCCAGCAGCATGGAAAGCTTGGCTGACGGACTTCAGCAGTTGCAATTCTTCCTCACTCAGTTCAAAATCACTGACATTACGGTCTACAAATTCACCGGAAGTACGTCCCAGCGTAACCAATGCAACATCCGCTTTAGCAACTTGTTCTGACAACACCTTTGTAGTAGGGATAAGTTCTGTCGGGCGAGGTACCGGCATAAATCTGGAGAAAGGCTGAGACGAGTCAGGAGTATTTTTCTTATTCTCGGCCTCAATATACTGTTCATAATCGGCCTTCAATGCTTCATCTATCTGGTATCCAGCATTCTTCAAACCATCCAATAATGAGACTGTATAGGCACGATTCACATTACCTGAGCCGGTACCTCCTGCTATGAAATCATAGGAAGTACACCCGAAAAGAGCTATATTTCTGACCTTCCTTTCAAATGGCAAGGTTTCGTTATTATTCTTCAACAAAACCATTCCTTCAGTCGCTGACTGGCGGGTAACTGCTGCGTGCGCCTTCAAATCAGGTTTATTGGAATATTTGTATTCTTTAAAATGAGGAGTTTGGAGAATAAGTTCAAGAACACGCTTCACATTACGATTCAGTATGGATTCATCCAATTTTCCGGATTTCACCCCTTCGATAATCATATCATACTGGTTAGCCCTTCCCGGTTGGAGCATATCATTACCTGCTATCATCTGAGCCACGGCATCCTTCCCTCCAAACCAGTCAGTTACCACCATACCCTCGAAATTCCACTCATCACGCAATAAAGTGGACAGCAAGTCTGTATTCTCAGAAGCATAGGTGCCATTAATATGATTGTAAGAGGACATTACTGTCCATGGTGCCGATTCCTTCACTGCAATTTCGAACCCCTTCAAATAGATTTCCCGTAAGGCACGAGGAGTGATACGAGCATCATTAGCATTCCGATTGGTTTCCTGGTTGTTAACAGCAAAATGTTTGATGGAAGTTCCCACTCCGTTGCTCTGTATCCCTCTAACATATGCAGCAGCTATCTTGCCAGACACCAACGGGTCTTCGGAATAATATTCAAAATTACGCCCGCACAAAGGATTCCGATGGATATTCAAAGCAGGAGCCAGTAAAACATCCGCACCATATTCCAACACTTCATTACCAATTGATTTTCCAACTTCCTCTACCAAATCCTGATTCCAAGTAGAAGCAAGTAACGTACCGATAGGAAAATGTGTACAATAATAAGTAGCAGAATCCCCTTCGCGGATAGGATCTATACGTAAACCTGCAGGTCCATCAGCCAACACAATGGCAGGAATTCCCAAACGGGGTATCGGATAAGTAGTACCTGCTGCACCGGGAACCAACTTCTTTGTAGTGCCAATCACCGTACTGTCACCCGAAGTACCCACCATTCCGGTACCGATAACCAAATGTGCCTTTTCTTCCAAAGTCATGGCACCAATAACATCCTCAACAGAATCTTTACCCAATTGAGGAGCCGCAGGGCCACAAGCGCTCAACACGCCTGCAGCCAACAGCAAATAAAACAGTTGTTTTTTCATAGCCTAGTCAGATTTATTTAAACAACTTGGGAGCAAATACAGAGAGATAAATACGCCAGCAGGTCCATACATGTCCACCAGGAGTTTCCATAAACTCATATTTATATCCTTTTTTATCCAAATCAGCGCGATAAGCTGCATTGTTTCTATAAAGAAAATCGTCTTTACCGATACCCAACCAGTAAAGTTTGGGAGCCTTATCAAACTGAACAGCTAACTTTTTATCCATATCCTGATAAACCGGACTATTTTTCTGACCTGCACTCTGGACATTAAGGGCCGCAGAGAATAAACCTACATAGTCGAACATATCAGGATAGTTCAAAGAAATATTGGCAGAATGAAAACCACCCATTGAAAGCCCCGCAATAGCACGATGAGCTTTGTCCGCTTGTACACGATAATTACTTTCTACAAACGTGATAATCTCAGGGAAATAGGCTTCAAAAGCACCGTCCATGGTTCCATTCTTCATATGGTAAGGTTTATAGTATCCCAGACTACTCTCACCAGGTGCAGCCTCCATGGCAGCATGCCCATTGGGCATCACAACAATCATCGGTTCAGCCTTGCCTTGTGCAATCAAATTATCGAGAATCTGTGCAGCACGTCCAAAAGTTGTCCACTCATCTTCATCCCCTCCCATACCATGCAATAAATAGAGTACCGGATACTTCCTATCACCGGATTGTTCATAACCTGCCGGCGTGTAGATATTGATACGGCGATCCATTTTCATACCATCAGAGTGATACCAACGATGGGCCAATGTTCCATGAGGAACTTTATTTACCTTATATAAATCTGCCTTACCATTCCCTACAATAAACACATTGCTTGTGGTAGCAAAGTCACGATAGACATAAACATTGTTAGGGTCTATAGTCGGCACACCATCTACCATGAATTCATAGCTATAAAGTTCTGAATCCAACGGCTTGGTAGTATAGGTCCAAATTCCTTCTGAATTCTTTGTCATGTCTATCAAACCTGCTCCCACCATACCTCCAATGTGTTGTCCCTCCGCCTTTTCGGCAAAGTCACCAGCAATCTGCACCTTTTGGGCATCAGGAGCCTTAAAGTTAAAAGTCACTGTGTTATCTTTGTTCACAATTGCAGACTCGAGGTCTTGCGCTACAAACAAATTCTGCTGGGCAGACATTTGCAGTCCACAGGCTGCCATAAATGCGGCCAATATAATCTTTTTCATTTCAGTTCTTCAAATTAAAGTTCATTGATTCAAGTTCATTCTGCCACTGTAATAATCAGACGATGATAGCGGTTCATCTGTGGCGTACCGTTATCCGTAGCTTCCAAAATCAAGTGGATGGTATCACCGGGGTTGGCATCAGCCGGAACAGTAAAAGTTGTATTTGCAGAAGCAGGGTCATCTACCGCTACTTTGTCCCGATATGTACCGGCTGACACATATTGCCACCATTTAATGGTAAGGGCATCCTTATCCGGATCGGTTACAGTGTATTTAAGTTTCAGCTTCTCACCCGGCTTGGCACTCATGGCAAGCGCCCCTTTTATCACCGGTTCATGATTTGCGTCGGCATAGTTTGGAGTGACCGACCATTTAAAACGGGCAGCCAATCCATTCATTACCGGAGCAGTGAAGTCGGGCAAAGGATAGTGCTCGGCTCTATACTTTATCTGTTCCATGCGCGGAAGATTCTTCACCGAATCGGGAAGGACGGTTCTTCCACCGCACCATCCCCCATAAGTGGGGTCTTCGTGACCACGCAGGCCGTTACCTATCAAATTCAGGAAACAGTAAGTGTCGCCTTCAGCCAGATAGGACCCTTTCGGCTGGATTCCGGTCCAAACCACATAGCCTTGCTTTTTCAATTCATCAACCGTATAACCCGACAAACCGAAGAAATCGAACTTATCACCTTTCACCATCTGCTTACCGTCTCCCCAGACCCGATACATCTCGCCGAAAGGACCTTTACTGCGGATGTTCTCCTGCATCCATTCCGGAGAGTAGAAAATCTGATTTTCCTTGGAGGCTCTTAACTGTGCATTATAAGCCAGGCCGACTGTCATGCCCCCCATCTCCATTTGTCTGAGTTCCGGCCAGAAAGGTCGGATATACCGTGCATACGTATCATCCTGATCACCCGAAAGGGAAAGGACCACTTTTCCTATTATCTTCTCACGGATGCCTTTCCAGGCATCGGTATGCTCATAAATATCCTGAATGGACTTCAAGGCACGGGCGATGGTGCTGCCACCTCCCCAAGCATTGATGAATACCGGATCCGTACAATCATCGAGCAATACAGCTTTAATCAGCTCCGACCCCGGAGTGTCCTTGGAAATATCACCGTCGAACTCGATATTACCGATACGCACTTTAGACTTCAGGTATTCGGGAGTCGGATAAGACGAGTCGTGCACTTTCAGATTGGGATATACTTTCTCATAAGCTTCCACAGCATCGTCAATGAAACGTTCATCCGGATCCCAACGCCAACTTTCCATCGGTCCGTAGTCTATGCCATTACGGGAATATTCACGTCCCGGCACATACCACTTCGTGCCGTGCCCGTCACCTTTCCAATGGAACTGGCTGCTGGCATAAATCAAGCCTTCCACACGGAAATCCGTACTGAAAAGCAGGAAACGTATCAAAGAGTTCAGGTCATCAAGTTCCGGGTCACAAGTAATGATGACACGCGGTTTTGACGATTTTTCACCGGGCGTCTGCTGTCCGCTCATGCAAACCGGCATCACAGCCATAAGGCCTGATAGGAATAAGCATTTTAATTTATTCATAAACTAAGTTTTATTGATTAATTACCAACCCGGGTTCTGGGTCATATTCTTATTGACATTCATTTCAGTGGCAGGGAACGGAAGCAGTTCATGCTTACCACTCTTGAAGCCGGCAGAAGCATTTTTCTGCTCATCCCAGCTTACACGGCCGTCTTTGTAAAGAGCCGGTCTTTCCTGCCCTCTCTTGGCAAGTACCGTAGCAGCATCACCCCACCGAATCAAATCCTGGTAACGGCAGCCTTCCATCCAAAGCTCCAGACGCTTCTCCTTCTTGATATCATCCATAGAAACGTTGCCCAATGCAGGCAACTGGGCACGGTCACGCACTTTATTCACATATCCGGCAGCCTTACTTGCATTTCCGGACTGAAGACTCGCTTCAGCAGCAAGCAGCAGAACCTCGGCATAACGCATGGCACGGGTATTGTTAGGACAACGCAACCACCAATAGTTAATGACATCTGCTTCATAAACACGGTATTTCCAGCTGAAGTAACCGGCATTGTCCGGCATATAAGCTATGGCATTGCTCAATGAGATACCCATATCCTCCATTTGCCGGTATGTCTTGATAGAGGCATTCAACCGATAAGTATCTCCCATTTCGACAAACGCATCGTAGCTTTCCTTCGTCGGATTAAAAAATCCCCAGCCTCCATGAGAATAGATTTGAGTAGGCTCATTGAATGCAAGCATGTCTCCACGCCAATGCACATATACCCAAATCATGTTACTCATAATGCCGGTAACATTGTTGGCGTCGTAAACATAATTACTTTCAAACAGACTTTCACAATTCGCCTCGCCTTTGGTAGTCTGGATATTCTCATAATCACTGTAAAGGTCGTACTTCCCGCTATTGATTACCTCATCCAAAACCGTAACAGCAGCACCATAATTCTTCTGGAATACGTATGCCTTGCCCAACAAGGCTTGTGCAAATTGTTTGGTGATACGATAGGTAAAGTTGTCCAAGCTTGTCTTTTCCTCCAAATTGCCACTGTTGACAGCTTCGGTCAAATCTTGGTTCACCAATGCCCACAGCGCCTCTGTATTGCCATTTGCCTGGGAATATTCGTTTGCTTTCAACGGATGGTCCACCAACGGCGGAGTTCCCCAAAGACTGATCAATTCGATGTAGGACATCGCACGGAAAACCTTTGCCTCTGCACGTGCACGAAGCTTAACCTCAGAATCATCGCCTACATACTGCAAAACAATGTTGGCGGCATAAATCACTTTATAAAGATTCGTATACAACGTTTTAATATGGGAAAAATCAGAGTCGAACGTATAGGTCGACAGCAACTGCGCACTGGCAGCCGTCCAGCTTTCCCCTGCCGAATAGCAATCGTCAGAAAGAAGATTCTTCAGCCAGAACGCAGGCTCATAGGTGTCCTTCCAATTGCTATAGCAGGCTATAATGGCTTCTTCCGCATCGGCATCCGTTTTATAGAAATTTTCGAAAGTGCTTACCCCATGCTGCGAAATATCCAGATTGTCCTCACAAGAGGAAAAGAAAGTGCAGCCGGCAAGTAACAGACTTGATAAAATATATTTTGCTTTCATATTTCGTATTGAATTAAAGATTAAAATACTACGTTAAGACCGAGCACGACTTTCTTGCTGGACGGATAAGAGCCCATATCCAAACCCATCGCATTGCCTGTACTCGTAAATTCAGGATCAAATCCGGGATATTTGGTAAATGTGAAGAAGTCGTCTAAAGAACAATACAAACGAAGGTTACTCAAACCCACCTGCTTCAACAAATTCTTAGGCAGGTTATAGCCCAACTGTATCTGCTTGATTTTAAAATATGAGCCGTCGAATACAAATTTGGAGCTCTTTAAATACTTATCATAATTGCTGGGATTGGAACGGGCATATTTTGCATTGTCTCCCACAGCAATCCACCGTCCGTCATAGAATTCCTTCAAGGTATTCGCTTTCATACGGGAAGTACGGTTATAGCCGGCAAACACATCATTGCCATGAGAACCGGAACCAAAGATTGTCAGGTCAAGGCCTTTCCAGGCAGCTGTCAAAGTAATACCATAAGTAAAGTCGGGAATGGCAGAACCGATCTCTGTCTGGTCGGCATCTCCAATAATGTCATCATCATTCTTGTCTTTGAACATTGGGTCACCCGTTTGCGGATCAATACCCGTGCACTCATAACCGCGCATGTACCAAATGGGATGTCCTTCTTCAAAATAATTCATAGTGCCGATACCTGCACTTGTTGTACTGGCAATACGCTCCAATGTTTCATGAAGATAAGTTACTTTATTCTTCAAAGTAGCGATGTTAGCTTTTACACTATAACTGAAATCTTTGATATGATCACGCCATGAGAGTTCAAACTCAAATCCGCTGTTCTTGACATTTCCCGCATTCATAGGTGAAGTAGTGTTACCCACAATCAAAGAAGGAGTAATACCGGTTACAATCAAGTCTTTGGTTTTCTTCTCATAATAGTCAAATCCGAAGCTCAAACGGTCATTCAGCATCCGGAGGTCGATACCCAAGTCTATCTGTTCGGAAGTTTCCCACTTCAAATCATAGTTACCGGTTGCAGATGGCAACGAACCTGTTTCATAAGACACATCACCTGACATCGGATAATTGATTCCAGACAAAATCGTAGCATCATACATATAGTCTGCCAAACCGGCGATACTACCATTCTGTCCCCAACTTGCACGCAACTTCAAATGAGAGATTGACTTGAGGTTTTCCATAAATTTCTCGTTGGAAAGTACCCAGCCGACAGACACAGCCGGGAAATAGCCCCAACGTTTCTGCAAAGGAAGGATAGACAAGTCGGCTGCATCCGCACGAAGGGTGAATTGGGCAAAATACTTGCCTGCATAGTCATAAGATGCCCGGCCAAAGTAAGAAAGATTGGCATACCTCCGCTTCTCTCCACCACTTACCGTACGAGTGGCAGTACCGGTCCGAAAAGCAAAATAGGCATAATTGGGATCCAACTTGGTAATACCCAAATCAACCTTGTCGCCGGAACGGCTACCATTGATTCCTCCCGTCACTCCAAAGGAAGTATTGGAAGAATAGGACATACCAAGCATCACGTTTACATTGTGCTTATCTGCAAATGTCTTGGTATAGTTGGCAAAGTTTTCCCATTGCCAGTACGTGGTGTTGGAGCTTGTCGCACTTACCGATACATAGTCCTGATAAAGGTCAGAGCAAGTAATGTTAGGCATAACATAGCCGTAGGAATTGCTGTAAGTATAACGGTATCCCAAACGTGAAGTGATGACCAACTCTTTGATCGGAGTAAAATCCAGATAAGTGGAACCGCTGAATACAAAACCATCCCTTTTCGTTGTGCCACGGTCACGCATGATATACGGATTGATATTATTGGAGTCGCCATAAGGGGAAATGGAATAATAATCACCATTGGCATTCTGAAGCAGAGTATGTCCCTGATTCATATAGTTAATCATAGTGTCGGGCAGTTTGTCCGGTGCATAGGTGACCGGCGTCAGAGGGTCAAGCTGAATGGCAGACAGCATCAGAGAACCGGTTGCCGAACCTTCGCTTACAGACTGTACATGATAACGGGAAAATGAATTGTTTGTCGTGAACTTCAACCAATCCTTTATTTTATAATCTGCATTGACAGTGCCGGTAATGCGGTCAAAAACATCCTTATTGCCAACAATGGGACCATTATTACTTAAATAAGAGAGTGAGGCGAATAATGAGCCATTATCATTGGCACCTTGGAAATTGACATTGTGACGCTGCATCATGGATGATTCAAATGTCTCTTCTATCCAATCGGTATTTGTCTTTCCATCCCAATACCTATCTATTGTTTCTCTGGGAATAAGATTACCTTCAGTCATATAATTGACATATTCCTGAGCATTCAGAATATCAGGAGTACGACCTAAAGACTGGGAGGACAACTGGAAATCATAAGAAATACGACGAACTCCTTTTTTTGCCTTCCGGGTGGTAATCAAGACAACACCATTACCGGCCTGGGCACCATAGATAGCAGCAGAAGCAGCATCCTTCAACACCTCCATACTCTCAATATCATTCGGATCGAGGTTACTGATGTCTTTCGTACGCAAACCATCGACCACATACAAAGGATCTGAACTGGCATTACTGCTATATCCACGGATACGAATGGCGGGATTCGAACCAGGAGCCGCAGATGCAGAAATAATTTGCACACCGGCTGTTTTACCCTGCAGGGCCTGCTCAGCATTGGTTATGGTACGATTCTCAAAATCTTCTGCTTTTACGGAAGAAATCGCCCCTGTTACGGAACTTTTCTTCTGTACACCATATCCTACAACAACCACTTCATCCAAAGTCTTGCTATCTTCCTTCAGTATAATATTCATAGTACCTGCAACGGCTTTCTTTTCCTGAGTCACATACCCGATATACGAAAAGACAATAGTGGAACCCTCATTCACTGACAAAGTATAATTGCCATCCAAATCAGTTATAACACCATTTGTCGTTCCTTTTTCCAATACACTTACACCAATCATCGGTTCATTAAGCTCATCAGTAATTCTGCCAGATACATTTACTTGTTTCTGTGCAAAAACAGATGTCATACCTACCAAAAGGAACAGCACTAAGGCCATTAACCTTTTCTGTCTAATTTGTGTTACAATCGTTTTCATTTAATATTATTTTGGGTTAACAATGAATTTAAAATATCAGTTTGAAAGAGTAATCAGTACCAGCCCCACAACAAAGAGCACAAACATGGTTGCAATCATAGGTACAGTCCCCTTTGGAGCGCCTTTGAACTCCTTCCATACAAAGAATCCCCAAATCATGGCTACCACCGGTGCGGCATTGCTCAATGCATAGGCTATAGCCGGATTGGCAGAACCAGCTCCCATAAAGCTGACTACCATACCACTCATCCAAATAAAACCTCCCAACATACCAATCAGATGTGTACGGGTGTCACCTTTCAGATAATCCTTCATTGTCACCTTGTTTCCCTGAGCCGGATGACTCATAGCAAACGTATTAAAGACAGGAGTCGTGATAAGGACACCGGCAGCAAAACAAAATACACCGGTATAGGGAGTCAGTGTTCCCGTACCACCCGCAACATACTGGGGATCGAGTGATTTTACAACCAATCCATAGAAAAACATGATGGCCAATCCTGCCACAATAGCCAATAAGATACCTTTTTTAGGGGTGGATGCCTGACTCGCCGACATCTTTCCATAAGCCTTCCCGCAAATGCAGATGGCTACAATGATAACAACTACCCCTATCCAAAGCAATGCCTGGTTTCCGGGGTATACTTCACCGGCCAAAGTTATCAGCAGATAATTAAAAATTATACCGCCTATCCAGGCTAAGCCTCCGCCAATGGGAAACCCTATCGACATACCGGCCACAGCGATGGCTGCCGTCAGAAAGATATTACCGAAATTCCAGACAATACCACCCAACAGTGCATACTTCATACTGTTCCAGTCCATTGCCGCCAAGTCCTCAAAGAAAGTACGGCCTTCACTTCCCAAGCTTCCCAATGTCAGAGCCCCCAACAGAGCCGTGAAAAACAAACCGAAAGCCAAGTCCCAATAGAAAAGCTCGAAACTCCAGCTTTTCGAGGTCACCATCTTCTGCGTATTCGCCCAAGAGCCCCAACAGAGGCAGCAATAGACACAACACAGAATGGCCAAAATATAGTTGTCAACAAGTATCATAATTTATCTTCTGTTGTTTACCGTGTGTTTACTTTTCATTCATGCACATATAGATTCCACCCCAAATAACCCTCGATGGCCTCATTCAGAATATCCTTTACATCATTACGAACCATAGCCACATGATGTTCAAAACCATTCCTGCAAATATGTTTCATCAAAATCTGTAAGTTATCCACTTTGGTAACAGCTATACATCCATCCATTCCGTACGGATCATCCGTGATTTCACCAGTACCCAAATAAGCCTTGATAGCGCCTTTTGTATCATCTGTGGAAATACGGAAGAATGTGAAATCACCTTTAGTCACTTTGCCATATACAGCACCGAATGTATTGACCTTACCTAGCGTACGTCCCAGAACGCCAAGTGTACCAAGCTTTAAGTCATTTCTGACAAACGATTTCGGGAAGTTACCGCAATGGGTACATACACATTTGTTCCGGTCTTCTGCAAAATTGTTATTCCAGTCAAGCAATGCCGATTGACCTTGCGCTGCCAATGTCAAAGCATACATGGACACAGCGCCGGCAATATCTACCTCACAAGCGGCAGGAAGTAATTTTTCACCCAGCATACTCATTGTCACACATGCTGCACAACCATAATTTTGTTCCAAAGAGTCCCAACACTGAACAGCAACAGCATCAATCTGATTGGCTTCGATCCAACGTTCTACAGCCACACCGAATTTTGCCTGAAGCACCAGCTTGTCACTATATTCCTTGGGAACTGCCGCATAGCACTTAATTTCTTCAAGCTTCTTCAGCAACTCCGCATCCGTATCCTCAATCTTACGGGCAGCACCGAGTATTTCAGAAAGGTCGACCGGAACGACTGTAATGCCACTCTTCTGTAACAGTTTCTCACTTGCACGTACAGTCTGGAAACCAGCCGGACGAGCACCGATAGCACCGATACGTGCATGGCGCAAGCCATTGACTACACGACAGATACCAGCAAACTTATTGATATCCTTGGCCAGTAATTCGGAGTATATAGAATAGGTGTGTAGCGTGGTATCTGTAAAAGGTATGCCATATTGATACAGATTGTTACAAACAGAAATCTTACCGCAAAAAGCATCACGGCGGCTGTCCAGATCCACCTTGTCGTTCTCGTCGTCACAAGCCTGTACCAAAACGGGGACATTCAAATCGGCCACGCTGATAGCATTGATGATTCCAATCTCAAAGCCAAAGTTGGGCAGGGAAACTATGATACCGTCAATGCGGTCACGATTCTGTCGGAACAGTTCCGCACACTTCAATCCGTCTTCGCGGGTTTCAATACTGCTACTGCCGGTAGGAGTAGCGTCTTCAGGTAAGATCACATAATCATAGCCTTCGTCGGCAAGTGTTTTCAACAATTGTTTGCGAACATCTTTAGCCAATTCTGAATTAAAATAAGCACGAGTGCCGATAATTATACCGAAACACATTCTTTCCTTGTTTTTCATTGTAGATAGTGGGTATTTAAATTATACTTTGAAAATATTTATCTGATTAATTGGTTTACCGCTTTCAACCAGCCTTCACACCATTTTTCTACCTGTGATAGGTTACTTTGCGGCTCTATGCGGTAGCGGCTCCGGCGTAATACGGACACCTGCTCAAAGCTCGTCCATATCTTGCGAGCCATTCCGTTCATTACAACGGCTCCCAAGGCCGAAGCTTCTTCAACATCCGAACAATTGATCGGTACACGTAAGCAGTCGGCCTGGAACTGCATCAGGAATTTATTTTTTGTAGGTCCTCCATCGGCTCTGACTTCTTTCAGCTTTATACCTGCCTGACTGGTCATCGCTCTGACCAAATCATTCACTTGATAGGCTATGGATTCAAGTGCTGCCCTGAGAACATGCGGTTTCCCGGTACCTAAGGTCATCCCTAAAATGGCAGCCTTTACATCCCCTTGCCACCAAGGAGCTCCCAACCCGGCAAAAGCCGGTACGACATACACACCTCCATTGTCTTTTACTGTAGCCGCCAACTCTTCCGCTTCGTCTGGCGAACTAATCATCTGCAATCTCTGTTCTAGCCACTTGATGGTAGCACCAGTACAATGAATATTGCCTTCAAAAGCATAGAATATTTTTCCAAGTGCGGCAAAACCGATGGAAGTGACCAATCCACGGGGAGCAACGGCAGCTTTTTCACCAATATTCACCATCACTGATGAGCCGGTTCCATAAGTGACCTTGCCCAGCCCTTCTTCAAAGCACATCTGACCGGCCAGTGCACCGTGTGAATCCCCCAATACACCGGCTATGACAATAGGATTCTTAAATAATCCTCCCACCGTAGTTTCTCCAAAAACAGCATCACATGGCAGTAATTCAGGCATCATAGTTTCGGGGATGGTAAATAGCTCCAGCAGGTCACTGTCCCATTGCATCGTATGAATATTAAACAAAAGAGTCCTGGAAGCATTGGTATAATCTGTCACATGGCGTTTACCATCAGTCAATTTCCAAATCAGCCACGTATCAATGGTTCCCATCAATAAGTCACCGTTATCAGCAGCCTGACGGGCTCCTTCCACATTGTCAAGTATCCACTTCACACCACTGGCTGAGAAATAAGGATCCAATAGCAAACCGCTTTTCGCCTGTACTATTTCGCTGTACCCACTGGCTTTCAACTCATTACAGATATCAGCACCACGCATGCATTGCCATACCACAGCATTGCATATCGGTTTGCCCGTATGCTTATTCCATACAACCACTGTTTCACGTTGATTGGTGATGGCCAACGAATACATATTGTCTGCCACTTCCTCCTTTATCAGTTCGGCTATACTTTTCTGTACATTCCGATAAATTTCTTCAGCATCATGCTCCACCCATCCGGATTTGGGATAATATTGTTCATGGGTGACATTGACGCGCCTCAGCATTTCACACCTCTCATTGAATAGCATGGCTTTGGTAGCCGAGGTGCTTTGGTCTATTGCAATTATCAGGTTTTCCATTTCAGGTATTATTAAAGGCTAATTGATTTCAAATTTATCGAATCGGAGTTACTTAAGGAAGTCAAGGGCAGTTTTCACGATACCGGATGAGTCGAGTCCATAATGGGCAAAAATTTCCAGGGAGTTCCCATGCACCACATTCTCATCAGGGATACCCAGGATTTTCACCGGTACGGGATGCTCGGATATGATTTCAGTCACCATCGCCCCAAGACCTCCATACTGGCTATGCTCCTCAACCGTGATGATTCGCCCGGTTTCGGAAGCGGCTTTCAAAACAGCTTCCTCATCACAAGGTTTAATAAAGGACATATCCAGTACCCGGACTGAAATACCATATTTACGCAACTCCAAAGCCGCTTGATGTGCATGGTATACGGTTTCACCGGTTCCAATGATTGTCAAGTCGGTCCCGTCCAATAACATGTTTGCCTTACCTATGACAAAATCAAAATCATCGTTCTCATAGACATCAGGAACTGCTGCACGTCCTACACGAACATAAACCGGTTCAGGATAGTCAATCAAAAACTCAACCAGTTTTTTTGTCTGTCGGGCATCACAAGGCAACACAATATTCATACCGGGGAAAGTACGTAACACGGCAA
>OLRA01000658.1_pt1 | contig 46524 bp, 36 predicted proteins | sample 1673011 | NCBI WGS metagenome assembly OLRA01 (sample SAMEA3136746, study PRJEB25190) | human gut metagenome | reverse complement strand
TCTTATACCTTGCCAAGGGCTACGGGGATTTGATAGCATTTCTTTACTAACTTTCTAGTTATTTCCGGCCCGGGCGCAGATTTTCCAGCACTTCATCCGGCACATACAGCTTGCCCCAGCCGGTGCCGAGGTCGATCTTGGGCTTATTGGCACCGTGGAAGTCGGAGCCGCCGCTGATCTTCAGGTCGTATTTGGAGGCAAGCCCCCGGATCTGGCGTTCTTCAGCAGTGTTGTAGGTGCTGTAGATGGCTTCGATACCTACGAGGCCGATGCTCTTTAATTCTGCCACGAGCTTATCCAATCGCTCGTCGCTCATATGGTAGAGGATCGGGTGCGCCAGCACGGGAACGCCGCCGGCACCGAGGATCAGCTCCACCGCCTGAGCGGGGGTCACCTTTTCTCTCGGAACGAAACAGGGACAGTGGTCGCCCACATAGCGGTCAAATGCTTCCTTCATGCTCTGGATATAGCCGTGGGAGAGCAGATACCTTGCAAAATGCGCCCTGGTGATAACTGCACCGGGGAATTCTGCCAGAAGCGCTTCATAGGTGATATCAATGTCATGTTCTCGAAGGAGTGCGCACATTTTCTCGTTGCGGTTCTCCCGGGAATGGATGAAATCCTCCAGGTAATGAGCAAAATCCGGCTGGTGGTAATCAATGAAAAGTCCCACCATGTGGATATCTTTTCCCTGGTATTCTGTGGAAAGTTCTATACCGGGGATGACTTCCGGCACCTGAGGCGCGGGAGCGTCAGCCGGGGATCCTTCCGCATACCGGATCGCCCGGTCCAATCCGTTTACGGTATCATGATCTGTGAGGGCGAAGGCTCGCAGTCCCTTTTCCATCGCGTAATCGACTAATTCCTCCGGGGTGAAAGTGCCATCGGAGCAGGTGGAGTGTACGTGTAAATCTACCATAATAGTAAAGCTCCTTTCAAAAAATGGATGTCGGCATTACCGGCATCCATTTTATTTGTCTTAGTTCTCGTCGTCCTCGGTCTGTGCAGTGAATACGGTACGCTTTCTTGCCATTTCATCGCTTGCCAGATACTCATCGTAGGTAGTGATCTTGTCTACCAGGCTGCCGTTTGGCAGGATCTCGATGATACGGTTGGCGGTGGTCTGTACGAACTGGTGGTCATGGCAGGAGAACAGTGCCACACCGGGGAACTTGATCAGACCGTTGTTCAGTGCGGTGATGGACTCCATGTCCAGATGGTTCGTGGGCTCATCCAGGATCAGGCAGTTGGCACCGCTGATCATCATCTTGGACAGCAGGCAGCGCACCTTCTCACCACCGGAGAGAATACGAACCTTCTTCACACCGTCTTCACCGGCGAACAGCATACGTCCCAGGAAACCACGTACATAAGTGGCATCCTTCACGGGAGAGTAACCGGTCAGCCAGTCGGCAATGGTCATATCGTTGTCGAACTCTGCGGTATTGTCCTTCGGAAAGTAGGACTGGGAAGTGGTAACACCCCACTTGTAGGTTCCCTCGTCCGGCTCCATTTCCCCGGCCAGGATCTGGAACAGAGTAGTCTTCGCCAGCTCGCAGCTACCTACGAAAGCCACCTTGTCTTCACGGCCCAGAGTGAAGGAAATGTCATCCAGCACCTTTTCACCGTTGATGGTCTTGGACAGATGCTCCACAGCCAGAACCTCGTTACCGATCTCACGCTCGGGACGGAAGTCAATATAAGGATATTTTCTGCTGGAAGGCTTAATATCATCCAGCTCAATTTTTTCCAGTGCACGTTTTCTGGAAGTAGCCTGCTTGGACTTGGAAGCATTTGCGGAGAAACGGGAGATAAACTCCTGCAGTTCCTTGATCTTTTCTTCCTTTTTCTTGTTGGCTTCCTTCATCTGCTTGATCAGCAGCTGGCTGGACTCGTACCAGAAGTCGTAGTTACCGGCATACAGCTGGATCTTGCCGTAGTCGATGTCGGCGATCTGGGTACATACCTTGTTCAGGAAGTAACGGTCATGGGATACTACGATAACGGTATTCTCGAAATCAATCAGGAAATCTTCCAACCATGCGATCGCATCCAGATCCAGATGGTTGGTCGGCTCATCCAGCAGCAGAATGTCGGGGTTACCGAACAGTGCTTTGGCTAACAGGACCTTCACCTTCAGGCTGCCGTCTAAATCCTTCATGAGAGAGTAGTGGAACTCGGTGCCGATGCCCAGACCGTTTAACAGCATGGCGGCATTGGACTCTGCTTCCCAACCGTCCATCTCGGCGAATTCAGCTTCCAGTTCGCTGGCACGGATACCGTCCTCGTCACTGAAATCTTCCTTGGCATAGATGGCATCCTTTTCCTTCATGATCTGGAAGAGACGTTCGTTACCCATGATAACGGTATCCATAACCACGTTGTCATCGTATTTGAAATGATCCTGTTCCAACACGGAGAGACGCTGACCGGGGGTGATGACGATATCACCTTTGGTAGTGTCCAGCTGACCGGACAGAATCTTTAAAAAGGTGGATTTACCGGCACCGTTGGCTCCGATGAGTCCGTAGCAGTTGCCCTCGGTAAACTTGATGTTGACATCTTCGAATAATGCTTTCTTACCCACACGGTAAGTTACGTTGTTTGCACTGATCATTCTAAAAACCTCTTCTTATTTATATGCGTTACAAAGTCACTTCTTCCATTATACATAAAAGTCCACATATTTCAAGGAGAAAGTGTGATATTTCAGCGTTTTCTCGGGCGGTGGACCAGCCAGTGTGCCACGCTGGAACGACTTACGTCACTTCGTGGTGGCTGATGCTTCGAAACAGGCGCCCAATGCAAAAGCAGTTCCGGAAAGAAAATTTACCTCAATTTTACCCCCGAAGATTGCGAGAAGCATTCTCCTTTGATAGAATAGAACTATCAACTTGGGAGGTTTTCTTATGGAGACAAAATTAAATTACAAAAGAACGTTTCTGATCGGACTGGCTTTTCTTAGCATCTGTTCTTTCTGGCAGATGTATGACAACATTATCCCACTGATCCTGCAGAATACCTATCATCTGGGCGAGACCATGACGGGAGCGGTCATGGCATTGGACAATGTGCTGGCGATCTTTCTGCTGCCGGTGTTTGGTGCGCTGTCTGATAAGGTACATACGAAGCTTGGCAGAAGAATGCCCTTTATCGTGGCAGGTACGATCCTGGCAGTGATCTTCATGATGTTACTGCCGATGATCGACAATGCGGAAAAAGCAAGATGGAACACAGGAGAGTCCTTCAGTAACCAGGTGATCTTCCTGGCGGTGCTGTTTTTCACCCTGGTGTCCATGGGACTGTATCGTTCCCCGGCGGTGGCATTGATGCCGGATGTGACACCGAACCATCTGCGCAGCCGTGCCAATGCGGTGATCAACCTCATGGGAGCTGTGGGCGGCGTCTATGCTCTGATCATGATCAAAGTTCTGGTGGGCAAAGGTGAAACACCGGATTATCTGCCTTTATTTGCAAGTATTGCAGCAGTCATGGCGATTGCTGTGGGAATTCTTGTGATCACCATCCGGGAAAATAAGCTGCGGGAAGAAGTCGAGAAGGCAGAGGCGGCAAATGCAGGAACAATAGAAGAAAAAGCAATGGCCGAGGGAGTGGAAGCTGCTGGTGAGATCGAGGCAGTGGGAGATACCGGAGAGATAAAATCTTTCGACGGGAAAAAACAGACAGGAAAGACGGAAGGCACCAAGGGTATGCCCAAGGAAGTGAAGCGCAGTATGTACTTCATGCTTGCATCTATCTTCTTATGGTTCACCGCGTATAATGCCGTGACCACAGCTTTTTCCCGCTATACGAAGGTAGTATGGAAGATGGAGGGCGGAAGCTTCGCCAACTGTCTGATGGTAGCGACGGTAGCTGCTATTCTGAGCTATATTCCCATTGGAAACATCTCTGCGAAGATCGGTCGTAAGAAGACTATCATGGGCGGTGTTCTGCTGATGGCAGCCTGCTATGGTGGCGCAATTTTTGCCAGAGAATATCACCCCATCGTCAATGTGGCATTTGCCCTGATCGGTGTGGCATGGGCAGCCATCAATGTGAATTCCTATCCGATGATCGTGGCCATGAGCAGTGGCAGCGATGTGGGGAAATTCACCGGAACCTATTATACGTTCTCCATGGCAGCGCAGATCCTGACTCCGGTACTATCTGGATTCCTATTGGAAAATGTGTCCTATAACACCCTGTTTCCCTATGCCCTTTTCTTCTCCCTGATGGCATTCCTTACTATGACCCAGGTACGTCACGGCGATGTGAAGCCCCAGAAAAAAGAGAGTATTCTGGAAAACTTTGACGTAGATGACTGATGCGGATAACTTCGGTATATACTTGGCAGGACGATACAATTTGACAAATGTGTTGTAAGCTCTTTGGAGAATCTTAAGAAATACCTACTTGAAAATAAAAGAGTAGTGGATTAAAGTAAAAGGCAGCGAATCTATACTGTGATAGAAACGGTATGGATTCGCTGTAAAAAGTTACAGGAAGATAGAAGGTTATAGGAATGAAAGTATTAGGAATCTTATTGATTGTTTTGGTAGTTCTCGCAGTTCTGTATTTTCTCATGATCATGCCGAGGATGCTGCACAAACCGGACACAGCCCCTTTTAAAGAATGGCTTTATGCCCATAGAGGTCTGCATGACAATGCCACAGAGGCACCGGAGAACTCCATGGCAGCATTCCGCAAGGCCGTGGATGCAGGCTTCGGTATTGAACTGGACATTCAGCTGACGAAGGACAAGATCCCCGTGGTGTTCCATGATTTTACATTAAAAAGAGTCTGCGGCGGCGAAGGCAAGATCAGTGATTATACCTACGAGGAATTGCAGCAGTTTCACCTGTGCGATTCTGTGGAGAAGATTCCGAAGTTTGAGGATGTATTGAAGATGGTAGACGGAAAAGTGCCTTTGATCGTGGAGTTCAAGATCGAGCGCACCGACCTGTCTTTGTGTCCCCTTGCAGATAAAATGCTGCGGGCCTACAAGGGAATGTACTGCATGGAGTCCTTCAACCCTCTGGGTGTGTGGTGGTATCGGAAGAAACATCCGGATCTGGTGCGAGGCCAGTTGTCCGATGCTTTTCTGAAAGAAGGAGAGTATGTCGGGATATTATATTTTGTATTGCAGAATCTGTTGCTGAACTTCGTGACCAAGCCGGATTTTGTGGCATACAATCATCATTATCCTGAAATCCTGTCCCGGAAGCTTTGCAGAGGTTTGTACCATAATACTGCAGCCGCATGGACCATCAAGAGCCAGAAGGAACTGGACGAAGCGAGAAAACATTTCGATATTTTCATCTTCGACAGTTTTGTACCGGAAGCGGGAAAGTAGAGAAAACAGCATAAAAAGGTCGGTTCCATGCTCCCCAGGAAACCGGCCTTTTACTATATGCGATATGCGAGGAAAAAATATGTATACCAAAGAAGAATTGAAACAGCAGTTACGGAATGTGGGACTTACGGGAAAAGAGACGATCCTGATCCATTCTTCCATGAAGGCCATCGGAGAAGTGGAGGGCGGTGCGGATATCGTGCTGGATGCCTGGATGGAATATTTTTCGGAAGGCCTTCTGCTATTGCCGACCCATACCTGGGCCAATGTGAATGCACAGCACCCGGTGTATGACTATCGTAATACCCCATCCTGCGTGGGACTGCTGACCAATCTGTTCCGGCAGAGAGAGGGTGTGGTGCGCTCCCTGCATCCCACCCATTCTTTAGCGGGGTACGGAAAAAATGCTGCCGAATATCTGGCAGGAGAGGAAGAACGTAACACTCCATGTACCCCGGGAGGAGCCTACGACCGGCTGAAAGACTGCGGTGGTAAGATTCTGTTGGTTGGCGTTGGACATGAACGCAATACTTACATCCACAGTGTGGAAGAGGTGCTGAATGTTCCGAATCGTCTGGCGGCGGAGCCCATGTTATTGATAACGATCCTGCCGGACGGAAGAGAAAAGAAAGTATATATGAGAAAACACTATAATCCCGACCAGCCCCATATCTCGGAAGATTTTGTGAAATTGAACCAGGCGTTTCTGGATTGTGGAGCAGTGGAAGAGGTGATGTTCGGAGATGCGAAGTGTCTGCTGTGTGATGCGCAGAAAGTGTTCCGGGTGGTACGGCATGTGCTGGCACCGGATCCGGAATGTCTTGTGACGAAACCGGAGATTTCTGCGGAGCGGTGGAGAGGATTCCGGGCATGAAAAAGGATCAGTCCCGTGGGACTGATCCTTTTGGTCTGTCTTGCTATTAAGCTACAACAGTAACGTTGGTAGCACGGATCTTGCTGCTGTTCTGAGGATCGCACTCGGTATCGAAAGTTACCTTCTGGCCCTCTTCCAGAGACTTGAAACCATCAGCATTGATTGCGGAAAAGTGTACGAATACTTCCTCGCCGTTAGCATCGTTGGTGATGAAACCATAACCCTTCTGAGCATTGAACCACTTAACTGTACCGTTATTCATTATTGGTACCTCCTTTAATAATTCAGGCTTTGCCTGATCCTTTTGATGATTCTAAAACGTAGGACAAAAAAATCACATATTTTTGTAAAGCATCCGTGAAAAAGTAGCAATGTCTTACAAAAATATGTGAGATCAATGACTTTCATTTAGAATACGGTTAGAGTATACCATTGCCCTGATCGAAATGTCAATAATTATCTTTGATTTTTAGACCTATTTTCCTAAGGAAAAAGCATATGATTTTAAGAGTGACAGGATGCGGAGAATGACGATGGATCTTAGATTTTTGGGAAAAGTATTACAAGGGGCGCTGATCGGTCTGGGAGCAGTACTCCCGGGGATATCCGGCGGCGTTTTAAGTGTAGTGTTCGGAGTCTATCGACCGATCATGGAGCTGCTGTCGGATCCGGTACATAAGTGGCGGACCCATCTGCCGCGATTGCTCCCGTATATGATCGGTTCTGCGGCGGGATTTTTAGGTGTGGCGAATCTGCTTTCTTATGTGTTGGAGACCTATCCGGAGCAATCGGTCTGTGTATTTGTGGGGCTGATCGGCGGAATGCTGCCGTCCCTGTGGCGGGAAGCGGGAGAGCAGGGCAGGACCGGAGAAAACAGGATCGTCTCCGGAGTGACGTTTGCGGCAATGATTTTTTTGCTGTTTTCGTTGCAGACTTCCAAGACTGCAGTGGAGCCGGGACTCGGAGCGTATCTGTTCTGTGGATTTGCCCTTGCTCTGTCGGTGATCGCTCCGGGGATGAGTTTTTCTACACTACTGATGCCCTTAGGGCTGTATACACCGTTCGTAGAGGGGATCGGTCATCTTCGGCCAGAGGTGTTGATTCCCGGAATGACCGGTTGCGTGGTGACTTTTGTGTGCCTGGCCAGGCTGGTAAACCGCCTGCTTGAAAAACAGTATGCGGGGATGTCCCACGGGATCTTCGGGATCATCAGTGCAGCTACAGTGATGACGGTTCCATGGAACAGTTTTGCCACATCTCCGGAGACCGCATCCCGGAATCTGTTCTGCATGGCGGCAGGAATCGTGGCGGCACTTCTTTTGGAAGTTATGAATGAAAAAATGGCATGTTTTCCCGAAAATGAGACAGAATAAGGAGCGGGAACCTTATCATGGAAAAAGGAAGGTAGAAACATGCAGATGTATGACATCGTGGCAACGGGAGTGCTGGGACTGTTGGTCGGCTTCTGGTCTGGCAGGAGTATCCGGTGGAAAATGGAAGAAACAGAAGAGACAGGGGAAGACAGGGAAGAGAGAAAAAATACAGCAGCCAGGCAACTGGTGAGGGAAGGTGTCACTATAGGCAGCCCGGTGAACGGAGAGATCCGTAAGCGCATGGAAGAGACCGTTGAAGAGACCACTGATGCCGGAACTGGCTGTATCAGCATCGTGCCAGAGGATGGAAAGGTCTATGCGCCCACGGCAGGAAAGGTATTGAAACTCTATCCCATGGGAAACCGGATCCGATTCCGCACGGACAGCGGACTGGAACTGCTGTTGAATATCTGCAGAGACAGGGAAGAACTGCACAGCGCCTATTATCATTGCAATGTCCTGCAAAACGAGATCGTGCGTAAAGGAAAACTGCTGATGGAATTTGATCAGGAGGGCCTGGCAAGGGAAGGCGTGGATACGGCGGTGACGGTGGAAATGTGCCAGATCCCGGAGCGGGGACAGATCGTCGGTACCTGGAAAGATTATATCCGGGCGGGAGAGGAACTTCTGTGGATACAGCGTAAGGGAAGGGATCAGGAAGATTCTTTCTGCCTGCGGTAAGCTCCGGGAGTGGTGTGATAAGCGGAATGAAAGGCCCGGAAAAAGGTGCGGGAGCTTCCGAATCCCACATCCAGCGCAATCTGCGTCACGGAGAGCTCCGTGGACAATAGAAGATCTCTGGCATAGTCCAGCCTTCGGGAGTTCACGTAATCAGGAAAAGTGGTGTGGAGTTTCTCAGTGAAGATCCGGGACAGGACAAAGCGGCTGACACCGAATTCTTTCGAGAGACTTTCCAGGGACAATTCTTCGGTATAGTGGGCATCCAGATAGAGAAGCAGTCTTTGCTCCAATTCCAGGTCATCTGTGTTTTTACGCACTTGCAGAGGCAACGATGGCAGCAGGTCTGCCAGCAGGAGTGTGAGATACCCTTCCGCATAGACTTGTACATCGGAAGGTGTGGGACGATCCTTTTCCATGGCAGCGGCCAGTGTTTTAAGTCCCTGCAGGGCAATACGGCTGTGCTCTGACAGGGAGGAGACGGTAAAGTCATTGTGGGCAGGCTTTTTGTTCTGAAAAAACTGGCGGAAAGAGTGGCAGAAATCCGGCTCGAAGATACAGAGCAGATTATGACCGGGTTTCACATGCTTCAGGCCATGCATCTGGTTCGGAAAAACCAGAACACCCTGACCGGGGGTAAGTAAAAAATCTTGCTGTTCCACGGTGACGGTGGTGGAACCGCTCAATACATAGATCAACTCCAACTGTCTGTGAAGATGGACGGCATAGGGGTTGTTTTTGGATAAATATAAATAAAGCTGTTCCTGACGGTTCTGGTAAAAGAAACTCAATGGGATTCCCTCCTGCAACTTTTGTCACTATTATGACATTTATAGTCGCTAAATGCAAGATTTGACACAAACTAATGGGAAAATGGCACGCGATACAAGGGAACATCTGTTATACTGAAATTGTTCAGAAACAGGTAACTATTATCAAATGAGTGTTGAACACCTGCATTCGTAAATAAAAGGCGGCAAAGGCTGCGGAATGGAGAAATTATGGACAAGACCAAGATACATAAAATGTGGATCGCTGATCAGGGCGACGGCACCTATACCAACCCGATCCTGTATACCGATTATTCGGACCCGGATGCCATTCGTGTGGGAGAGGATTATTTTATGATCGCTTCCAGCTTCTGTAACACCCCTGCAGTGCCTCTGCTGCATTCGAAGGATCTGGTGAACTGGAAGGTCATCAATTACATCATTGACAAGCTTCCCTTTGACTATTATGACAAGCCGGTACACGGCTGTGGTACCTGGGCACCGGCCATCCGTTATCATGAGGGAACTTATTACGTATTTATCCCCATGCCGGACGAGGGCATCATGATGTGCAAGACCACGGATCCTTTCGGCAAGTGGAGCGAGCCGGCTTATGTGCGTAAGGTCGTGGGCTGGATCGATCCCTGTCCTTTCTGGGATGAGGACGGCAAAGCATACATGGTGACAGCTTTCGCCAGAAGCCGTATCGGTTTCAAGAGCATGCTGTATATGTCTCCCATCGAACCGGACTGCTCCGGAGTGCTGGATGACGGTCAGTTCATCTATGATGGCCATGCGACCCAGCCCACCATTGAGGGACCGAAGCTGTACAAGAGAAACGGCTATTACTATATCTTCGCTCCGGCAGGGGGCGTGAAGCCCGGCTGGCAGACCGTACTGCGTTCGAAAAATATTTACGGTCCCTGGGAAGAGAAAATCGTCCTGCATCAGGGAAATTCTCCTGTCAACGGACCTCACCAGGGTGCCTGGGTGGATACGCCGGACGGACAGGACTGGTTCCTGCATTTCCAGGATGTGGGCAATGCAGGACGTATCGTTCATTTGCAGCCTATGCACTGGGAGAATGACTGGCCGGTGATCGGTGTGAATGAGGTGGACGGATGCGGTGAGCCGGTACTGCATTACAAGAAGCCGAAAGTGGGAGCTGCATATCCTATCGATACCCCGGAGGACAGTGATTTCTTCGAAGGGGAAAACTTGGGATTACAGTGGCAGTGGAATGCCAATTATAAAAAGGAATGGTATGATCTGGAAAACGGCCAGCTCATTCTTCATGCCCAGGCCGCAGACCCGAAGACGCAGCTGTGCGATATCAGCAACCTGTTATTGCAGAAATGGCCGGCACCGGAATTCTCCATTACCACCTGTCTGCACCTGGAAGAGATGAAAGACGGGGATGTGGCAGGACTGGTATCGCTGGGCGGATGTTATACAGCACTTGCGGTGCAGAAAATAAACGGAAAGATGAGCTTACAGCAGCGCACCGGCAACTGGACGAAGGACGATGAAGTGCGCACCGGTCTGGGCGAATGGAACAGTGATGTCATTTATATCCAGATGAAGGTGGAGAAGGAGAACTACCGTACTTTTTATGTGGGAACTGCGGAAGAGAACCTACAGCCTGTGGGACAGATGGTGGAAGCAACTCCGGGACGCTGGGTAGGTGTCAAGGATGGACTGTTTGCCATCAATGAGCAGGGTATGGAAGGCGGCCTGGTCGCTGCGGACTATTTCGTATATCAGGAGCTGTAACTATTTATAGGGCGAAGTAACCACAATGAGCAGAGAACAGGCCGGCCTGTTCTCCAAGAAAGCCTCGTAGAGGCGGTTTTGCGAATGGGGTGCTGAATAGTTACTGAATCATAAAATTACATTTCTATTTACAATGCAATGACAATGTGATATTTTGGCAGTTGTTAATGTGATGATAAAGGAACGATGTAAGGTATGACGGAAGAGAAAAAAATGTTATTTTCACAGGATGCACTGAAAAAATTATTGTGGCCGCTGATCATAGAGCAGTTTTTGGCAATCGCAATGGGAATGGCGGACACGGTGATGGCGGCCAGTTGTGGAGAAGCTGTGGTATCCGGAATCTCTCTGGTGGATAGTATCTGCGTATTGCTGATCGGTCTGTTCACGGCCATGGCCAGCGGCGGTGCCGTAGTGGCGGCGCAATATATGGGACACGGAGATAAGGAAATGGTAGGCCGGGCCTCCAATCAGCTTTTTTTAGCGGTTGGAGGTGTGGCACTTTTGTTTATGATGATAGCACTGATCTGGAACCGGGGATTGCTGGCACTGCTTTACGGAAATGTGGAGGCGGATGTCATGAATGCCGCAAGAATTTATTTTTATATTGTGGCGGTGTCCTTTCCTTTTCTGGGAATTTATAACGGTGGTGCGGCTCTGTTCCGTGCGGTGGGAGATTCCAAGGTGTCCATGAAAGTGTCATTGGTGGCAAATCTGGTAAATATTGCCGGAAATGCGATACTGATCTATGGTGCAAGGATCGGTGCTGCCGGTGCTGCGTTGTCCACGCTGTTTTCCAGAATATTGTCGGCTGTGATGATCATAGTGCTGCTTGGAAAAAGTGACAAGATCATAGTGAGCAATCACTGGAGGGTCGATACGAAAATCTTGGGAAAGATTCTGTATATCGGTGTTCCCAACGGACTGGAAAACAGTATTTTCCAGATCGGTAAGCTTCTGACCACCAGTCTGATCGCCGGTTTTGGAATGGCTGCTACGACGGCGAATGCCGTAACGGGCAGCATTGCCAGCTTTCAGCAGATCCCTGCCAACGCCATCGGTGTAGCAATGATCACTGTGATCGGACAGTGCATCGGTGCAGGAGAGACAGAGCAGGCATTATATTATCTGAAAAAAATGATGAAAGTAGCATATGCCTGTATGATCCTGTTGGGAATTCCCATGATTATTTTTGCAAGGCCGATCTGCGGAATCTATCATCTGAGTCCGGAGACAATGAAAATAACTGTTTTTCTGTTATGTTACAGCTGTGTATGTTGTATGCTGGTGCATCCGTTGTCCTTTGCACAGTCCAATGCACTTCGCGCTGCGGGAGATGTGAGATTTACCATGATCGTGGCGATCGCTTCCATGTGGCTCTGCCGTGTGGGCATGGCATATATCCTAGGACAGGGTCTGGGACTTGGCGTCATTGGCGTCTGGATCGCTATGACCATGGACTGGGTCGTACGGGCATTTTTGTTCACTAACAGGGTACGTACGGGAAAATGGCTGAAGTATAAGGACCGGCTGGTGAAGTAAAAAATATCTGCTGCACTAAAGTTTTACATTGACATATTTTTGATTGTGTTTTAGCATGTTTTTATAGTAGATTCCTAGGAATAGATAAGCTACTATATGACTAACACACAGCACACAGATAAGTGCAGAAATGAGGCAGAACATGAGCAAAAAGCCCTATGCAGAGCGTAATTTAAAATTCGAGACATTACAGTTACATGTGGGACAGGAGCAGCCCGATCCCGTGACCGGTGCGAGAGCCGTTCCCATTTATCAGACATCTTCTTATGTATTCCGCAACTGCGACCATGCAGCAGCCCGTTTCGGACTGGAAGATCCCGGTGAGATCTACGGTCGTCTCGGCAACCCTACCCAGGGTGTCTTTGAGCAGCGTATTGCGGCATTAGAGGGCGGTACCGCAGCTCTGGCAGTAGCCAGCGGAGCGGCAGCCATCTGCTACACGATCCAGAACCTGGCAAAACAGGGAGATCACATTGTTTCTGCAAATAATATTTACGGTGGAACCTACAATCTGTTGGCGCATACCCTGGTGGACTACGGTGTGACCACTACTTTCGTGGCTCCTTCCGATTATGACAGGATCGAAGCAAGCTTTCAGGAGAACACCAAGGCTCTCTACATCGAGACTCTGGGCAATCCCAACTCGGATGTGGTAGACATCGAACGTCTGGCACAGATCGCCCATGCACACAAGGTGCCTCTGGTGGTGGACAATACTTTTGCTACTCCTTATCTGGTACGTCCTTTTGAGTACGGTGCAGATATCGTAGTACATTCCGCTACGAAATTCATCGGCGGACACGGCACCAGCTTAGGCGGTGTGATCGTGGAAAATGGTAAATTTGACTGGGAGGGCAGCGGCAAGTTCCCTCATCTGTGCACTCCGAATCCCAGCTATCATGGTGTGACTTTCACCAAGGCAGCACCGGGCGCGGCTTTTGTGACCGCTATCCGTGCAATGCTCCTGCGTGATATGGGCGGCTGCATTTCCCCTGTCCATGCTTTTATTTTCTTACAGGGACTGGAGACACTGTCTCTGCGCGTGGAGCGTCATGTGGAAAATGCACTGAAGGTGGTACAGTATCTGAACAATCATCCTCAGGTAGAGCGTGTGCATCATCCTTCCGTATCCACCGATCCGGAGCAGCAGGAGTTGTATAAAAAATATTTCCCGAACGGAGGCGGTTCCATCTTCACCTTCGAGATCAAGGGCGGCAAGGAGACAGCGAAAAAGTTCTGTGATAATCTGGAGCTGTTCTCGCTTTTGGCAAACGTGGCAGATGTGAAGTCTCTGGTCATCCATCCGGCTTCCACCACCCATGCACAGCTGTCTGAGGAAGAGCTGAATGAGCAGGGAATCTACAGCAATACGATTCGTCTGTCTATCGGTACGGAGAATATTGATGATATCATTGAGGATCTGGAAGGCGGTTTCCAGTCTGTTTAAGGAGAGACCATGCTTTCATTAGCAGTTTTCTATTATGGAAAAGCAAAACCGGGAATCCCACTGCGTTCAAGGCAGTGGGATTTTTCTTGTCGGTGCCGGTGATCGCCGACAGCCTTATTTGTCTCCCGTGCGCTGCTCTAGCGGCATGTTTTCTGCGTTGAATGAGAAGACCGGCACCAGGAGCCGCATCGGACTGATTCAGTTCTACTATAACTGGGAAGAAGACAAGAAATATCTATTGGTGGAAATCTACCTTGCAAAACAGAAATAAGTTCAGTATAATATAAACGAAAACACAAAACAGTCAGCCGAAAGGCCGCAGCAATGCGGCTTTTCTAAGATACATAAGTTAGCACGAACTAACCGCATGACTCCATGTAGTGGTTAGGCGAAACTAACACAAAAAAGAAATGGTAAAAATGCAAGAAAGTGAGAGATGTCCATGAAATACAAGATTGAGAAGAACACCGTACAGGAGACACTGATCATCCCCCTTTATTCCCGAAAGCTATGCTCGGGGTTGTATCCGAACCTATATCGGGACGAGATGGCGGTACACCTGATCGACCAGATCGACTATGATTTTTCACAGGTGGAGAAAAAATCCCACGGCCTGATGCAGCGTTTCGGTTCGCTGGAGGTTGCCATGCGGCAGAATGACCTTGCGTGGGAGGTACAAAATTATCTGGCAGACCATCCTGATGCGGTGGTGGTCAATTTGGGTTGTGGACTTGACAGTACGGGAAGAGCCTGTGACAATGGCAGCTGTAAAATTTACAATCTGGATTTTCCGGATGTTATCGCCGTACGCAATCAATTACTGCCCGCCGGAGACCGTGAGGAAAATATTTCCTGCAATTTGAATGATACGGAATGGTTTACCAAAATCGACGCGTCCGAAGGGGCGATATTTTTTGCCTCCGGAGTATTCTATTATTTTCTGACGGAGCAAGTCAGGACGCTGGTACAGGCAATGGCTGACAGTTTTCCCGGTGGTGTGCTGGTATTTGACGCGGCGAACCGGACAGCGGTTAAGATGATAGCAAAGACATGGCTCAGGAGCGCTAAAATTCAGGATGTGGGTGCGTATTTTGCGGTTTCGGATGCGAAAAGTGAGATTTCCCCGTGGGACAGCAGATTGCAGGTCACAAGCCGTGGCTATATGCTGGGCTATAATGATCTTCGAGACCCTTCCGTCAGCGGATTATTCCGCTTCCTCGCCAGAACCGGCGACAGAATCATGAAGATGCAGATCGTAAGGATCTGTTTTGGTCAGAGGTGAACTGGCAGGAATTAGAAAGTACCTCTTGACAAATACCCTGTGGGGGTATATCTTGTAGAAAAAGGCAAGATACCCCTGCGGGGTATTTTGCGTATGGCTGCAACGAAAGATCCGGCAGCATGTTGCGTGCACTGATATGCAGGCCGGAAACAGCATATGTGTAGAACCGGGAAGATTCTGGAAAATTCGGATTCCGGTGCCGGAGGCTCAGGAAGGGGAAAATTATGGCAGAACAAAAGGAAGAAAAAATGGAAGAAAAAGGCATGGAATGTTGTCATTGTCATCAGAAAGCAACACCCCGCTCTGAAAAAGAAAAAAAACAATTACAGAACCGTTTAAGCCGTATGAGCGGACAGTTAAACGGTATCAGCCGGATGCTGGAAGAGAACCGTTACTGCGGTGATATTCTCACACAGGTAGCTGCCGTGGAGAGTGCTTTACAGGCCTTTGGCTATGCAATCCTGAAGGAACATATGGAGACCTGTGTGGTGGAAGAAATCCAGAAGGGGAATACTGCTGTAGTAGATGAGGCAGTGGAACTTGTGAAGAAATTGAAATAAGCGGCGGAATGGTCGCAGATAAACCTGTAAATTTGTGCTGCTGCGGTGCATTGAAAGCACCGGAGACTTTGCAGGTCATGGAAAGGCAAGGGTATTATGAAGGAAAGATATCATGTTACAGGAATGTCCTGTTCCGCATGTTCTTCCCATGTGGAAAAGGCAGTAAACAAGCTGGAAAATGTGGAAAAAGCATCCGTGAATCTACTGACAGAGACCATGGATGTGACCTATGACGAGACGAAGATCACTTCGGCGGAAATCATTGATGCTGTGGTGAAAGCAGGCTACGGTGCTTCGGTAATGACCGAAGGCAGTGTGGCAGGTGCAGGCGGACAGAGCACTTCCGGGAATGCGGGAAGTACAGGAAAGTCCACAGCCGATGGCAAACAGGAGCTGCAGCAGAAGCTGGATGCAGACGCAAGAGCCATGAAATGGCGTCTGGGAATCTCCATTGGATTCCTGATCCCGTTAATGTATGTGTCTATGCACCATATGCTGAAAGAATGGTTCGGAATTCCGGTTCCGGCATTTATCGTAAACACGATGCACGGCAATGCCAATGCCATGAATTTTGCATTGACGCAGTTTTTACTGTTATTGCCGATTCTGTATGTGAACCGGAAGTTTTTCTCTGTAGGATTCAAAACATTGGCGCACCGCAGTCCGAACATGGACAGCCTGATCGCTCTGGGATCCGGCGCGGCACTGGTGTACGGCATTTTCGCCATGTACCGGATCAGCTATGGCTTAGGCTACGGTGACATGGCAGTGGTAGAGCATTATGCCCACGATCTGTATTTTGAATCCTCCGGTACGATCCTGACTCTGATCACCGTTGGAAAATATCTGGAGAGCCGTTCCAAGGGAAAGACCAGTGAAGCCATCACCAAGCTGATGAATCTGGCTCCCAAGGTGGCAATTCTTGTGACCGAGGACGGACAGGAAAAGGAAGTGCCCACGGAGAGCCTGCAGAAAGGCGATATTTTTCTGGTAAAGCCCGGAAGTCTGGTACCGGTGGACGGTATCGTGTTAGAAGGCAACTCCAGTGTGGATGAAGCGGCCATCACTGGTGAAAGTGTTCCGGTGGAGAAACAGGCAGGTGACCATGTGGTCTCCGCTACCGTGAACAAGGCGGGCTTCTTAAAATGTCGTGCGGATCGTGTTGGCGATGACACAACACTGGCACAGATCATCCGTCTGGTGGAAGAGGCCAGTGCCAGCAAGGCTCCCATTGCACAGCTGGCAGATAAGGTGGCTGGTGTATTCGTGCCGACGGTCATGACCATTTCCCTGATCACCCTGATCGTGTGGCTGATAAGCGGTGCTACCGCGGAATTTGCCATTTCCACAGCCATTGCCGTATTGGTAATTTCCTGCCCCTGTGCGTTGGGACTGGCAACACCCGTGGCTATCATGGTGGGAACCGGCGTAGGTGCCAGCAATGGTATCCTGATCAAGACGGGTGAGGCCCTGCAGCAGGCCAAAGAGATTGACACTGTGGTACTGGACAAGACCGGAACCATCACCAGCGGTAAGTTAAAGGTAGAAGAAGCAGGCGGTTATCAGAGTGACTTCCCGATGGATGCCATGATGCAGATCGCAGCAGCTCTTGAGAAAAAAAGTGAGCATCCGCTGGCGGAAGCTGTAGTGGAATGGGCAGAGCAGTTCGGTCTGGCAATTCCCGAGATCGTGGATTTCAAGGCAACCTTCGGCCGTGGCGTGGAAGGTACACTGGCAGCAGAATTCCGCGCGGTAGAATCAGTAAAAAATGACGGCCCTACGGCGGTATTTTATGCCGGAAAACAGAACGACACCACAGATGGCTCTGGCAAGACAACGGAACAGAACCAGATGGCGAGAAATACAGTATCGGGTGCCAGTAGCGTGATAATTCCTGCCGGTACAAAATTCTATGTAGGTAACCTTGCCTTTCTGCAGGAGAATCATATCACTCTGCCGGAGGAAGCCACAGAAGGTCTGAACCGGATGGCGGACGAAGGCATGACACCGCTCCTTGTGGCACAGGAAGGAAGATTCTTAGGAGTCATCGGCGTGGCGGATACTGTTAAGGCCACTTCTTATGAAGCTATTCGTGTCTGGGAGAAAATGGGTGTCAAAGTCATCATGCTGACCGGAGACAACCGCCGTACTGCAGAAGCTGTACGACAGAAGCTGGGTATCTCTGAGGTCGTGGCAGAAGTACTGCCGCAGGATAAGGAGAAAAAGGTCAGCGAACTGAAACGTCAGGGCCATAAGGTAGCCATGATCGGTGACGGCATCAACGATGCCCCCGCACTGGCAGCCGCAGATGTAGGCATGGCTATTGGTGCAGGCACGGATGTAGCCATGGAGAGCGCAGATATTATTCTGATGAAAAATGATCTGCGGGATGCCGTGACGGCCATGAAACTGAGCCGTTCCGTGATCCGCAACATCAAGGAGAATCTGTTCTGGGCTTTCTTCTACAACTGCATCGGCATCCCTCTGGCAGCCGGTGTGCTGTACCCGTCTTTTGGAATCCGTCTGAATCCCATGTTCGGCGCGGCAGCCATGAGTTTAAGCAGTATCTTTGTCGTGGGAAATGCCCTGCGGCTGAGAGGCTTTAAGAGCGGATTTACTCCGCTGAAAACAGGAACGCCGGAAGCAGCCCGGACGGAACAGGAGACAACGCAGGCAGCTGTGGAGGGAGAACAGTGCATACTGGAAGCCCCCGCAGAGCAAAATAGCAAAGAAGAGAAAGAGAGGACAAACACAATGACAAAAGTAATCAGTATCGAAGGAATGATGTGCAACCACTGCACCGGGACCGTACAGAAGGCACTGGAGGCCGTAGAGGGCGTAAAGACCGTAACCATGAGCCTGGAGCAGAAGAATGCTACTGTGGAACTGGCTTCTGATGTGGCAGACGAAGTACTGACCAAGGCTGTAGTTGACGCAGGATATGAAGTAAAGGGCGTTACAGAAAAATAAAGTGTTACTGTAGGTTACAATAACGGAAAAAGAGAAATGGCGCTGCCAAGATGCCGTGTTTTTGCAAACACGACACCGGACGGCGCTATTTTGGGTCTATAGAGAAAAAAGTGATCCGCAGGTACTTTTCAATGCAATATTTCAGGAATATATGTGGCGTATGGGTCTATACAGAAAAATTTCAGGCATAGATACTTAAATTGTGAAAAATGAGTATCTGGAGAGTGATTTTTCTCCTAACGGCATTAATCTTCCGCGTGAATGGAAAATAATTTTCGAAAGATTCCATATAAAGTTTATAATTTCTTAATTGATTTTCTCTGACTATGTGTTATATTAAATATAGAACAGATGAGACAGAAAGCCTGTGAATCTGTTCGCGAGTAAGAAAATAAATAAAGCAACTATTCAGAGTCTCATTCGCAAAACGCTGTTACACAGCTTCCTTTTTGCTCATTGAGGCTACCTCGCCAAATAAATATTGCCAAAGCTTTTTATGAATGCAAGCAATCAACAAAGCTCAGGCAATATTTAATGGCTCTGAATAGTTGCAAATTGCATAACCTTATGTGAGGAGGCGAACGATTATGAATATTGATAAATTTACACAGAAATCCATAGAAGCAGTCAATGGCTGTGAAAAGCTCGCCATGGAATATGGCAATCAGGAGATCGAACAGGAACATCTGCTGTACAGTCTGCTGACGCTGGATGACAGTCTGATCTTAAAGCTTGTGGAAAAGATGGAGATCCAGAAGGATCATTTTGTAAACCGTGCAAAACAGGCTTTGGAGAAGAGAGTAAAGGTGCAGGGCGGTCAGCCTTATGTCGGTCAGTATCTGAACAAGGTACTGGTCAGCGCATCGGACGAAGCAAAACAGATGGGTGACGAATATGTCTCCGTAGAGCATCTGTTCCTTGCCATGATCAAGAATCCCAACAAGGAGATCGCCGAGATCTGGAAGGAATACGGCATCACCAGAGAACGTTTCCTGCAGGCATTGTCTACCGTAAGAGGCAACCAGAGAGTCACCAGTGACAACCCGGAAGCAACCTATGATACATTGGAAAAATACGGGCAGGATCTGGTGGAGAAAGCAAGGAACCAGAAGCTGGATCCCGTCATCGGACGTGACAGCGAGATCCGTAATGTGGTACGTATCCTGTCCCGTAAGACAAAGAATAACCCCGTGCTGATCGGTGAACCCGGTGTCGGTAAGACCGCCGTGGTGGAGGGTCTGGCACAGCGTATCGTCAAGGGCGATGTCCCTCAGGGATTGAAGGATAAGAAGATCTTCGCACTTGATATGGGCGCACTGGTAGCCGGTGCCAAATACAGAGGTGAATTCGAGGAACGTCTGAAGGCTGTTCTTGCTGAGGTTAAGAAGAGCGACGGCGAGATTATTCTTTTCATCGATGAGCTGCATCTGATCGTTGGTGCCGGCAAGACGGACGGTGCCATGGATGCCAGCAATATGCTGAAGCCTATGCTGGCCAGGGGTGAACTCCACTGTATCGGTGCGACAACACTGGACGAGTACAGACAGTACATTGAGAAGGATAAGGCGCTTGAGCGTCGTTTCCAGCCGGTTATGGTGGATGAGCCGACGGTTGAGGATACCATTGCCATTCTTCGTGGCCTGAAAGAAAGATATGAAGTTTTCCATGGCGTTAAGATTACAGATGGTGCCCTTGTGGCAGCTGCAACGCTTTCACATAGATACATTACTGATCGTTTCCTTCCGGATAAGGCGATTGACCTTGTGGATGAAGCGTGTGCATTGATCAAGACAGAACTTGATTCTATGCCGACAGAGTTGGATGAGATTTCGCGTAAGATCATGCAGTTGGAGATTGAGGAAGCTGCTCTGAAGAAAGAGGACGACAAGCTCAGTCAGGAACGGTTGCAGAACATTACCCATGAGATTGCCGAACTGAGAGAAGATTTCAAGGTTCAGAAGGCTAAATGGGACGATGAGAAGCAGGATGTTGAGAAGCTGCAGAGCCTGCGTGAACAGATTGAAGACCTGAACAAGCAGATTGAGTTGGCTCAGAGGAATTATGATTTGAACAAGGCTGCTGAACTTCAGTACGGCAAGCTGCCTCAGCTGCAGAAACAGCTGGAAGAGGAAGAGACGCGTGTCCATGGAGAAGAGAATTCTATTCTTCGTGAACGTGTCACTGATGAAGAGATTGCCAGAATCGTGTCCAGATGGACAGGTATTCCGGTTGCAAAGCTGACAGAGAGCGAGCGTAATAAGATCCTTCACCTGGACGATGAACTTCACAAACGTGTCATCGGTCAGGAAGAAGGTGTATCGAAGGTTACAGAAGCGATTATCCGTTCCAAGGCAGGTATCCAGGATGAGAACAGACCGATTGGTTCGTTCCTGTTCCTTGGCCCTACTGGTGTTGGTAAGACAGAACTTGCCAAGGCACTGGCAGAGAATCTGTTTGATGATGAGAACAATATGGTGCGTATCGATATGAGTGAATACATGGAGAAGTTCTCCGTGTCCAGACTGATCGGAGCGCCTCCGGGATATGTTGGTTATGAAGAAGGCGGACAGCTGACAGAAGCAGTCAGAAGAAAACCTTACTCTGTTATCCTTTTCGATGAGATTGAGAAGGCCCATCCGGATGTTTTCAATGTATTGCTGCAGATTCTGGATGATGGTCGTGTGACCGATTCCCAGGGCAGAACGGTAGACTTTAAGAATACGATTCTGATCATGACGTCAAACATTGGTTCTTCCTATCTGCTGGAGGGCATTGACAGCGAAGGCAATATCAGTGATGAAGCAAGACAGAACACGATGAATGATCTGAAAGCACATTTCAGACCGGAATTCCTGAACCGTCTTGATGAGATCATTATGTTCAAGCCGTTAACGAAGGACAACATCAGCGGTATCATTGATATCCTGATCGGTCGTCTGAATAAGCGTCTTGAGACAAAGGAACTGACACTTCAGCTGACACCGGCTGCAAAGGATTACATCACAGATCATGGTTATGATCCGGTTTATGGTGCACGTCCGTTGAAGCGGTATATCCAGAAGAATGTCGAGACCATGGTAGCTAAAATGATCCTTGGCAATGAATTGGAGCCGGGCGACTGCATCAATGTAGATGCTGATGCCAATGGCCTCACAACAACCACAACACATATTGAAGACTAATGGCGCAGATTGTGTTGGCTGGTAAGTGAACATTTTCCACCAAAAAGGCCCTGTATTTCGGTGAATGCCGAAGTACAGGGCCTTTCTTCACATCGTGACGATTCTGATAGGATTGTCATGATGCTGTATTTTAGCGTATTTTAGTTTATTGGGCGGTCAGCTGATAAAGACTGTGGTCTTCAGCCGCCGTGTTGGCATTATACAGAAACAGAATATCGGTAACGCCATTGGATTGAATGGTTTCGGAAATATCTTCTGTATAATATCTCGGGTCGATCATGATGATTCTTGCATAGTCAGGAATCAGGAACGGAACAAAACAGTTTGCGTAGGAATCCTTGAAGACCATCAGCACCTTTTTGGATTCGGAAGCGGAATCGATAACGACTTCCGGATGATTGCCGCCAAAGAATACATTGTACTGGCTTTTGGTGGACAGGCTTTGAACGTCAAATACGGAAGCTGATTTGGTATTTTCTGCCGTCAGGCTGACAGTGTAATCTGTGGCCTGATCCGGAAGATACGCATAAATTTCATCCGTTTCTGATGTACGCAGGCCGCTGGAAGCGGACAAAGTACCTTTGAAAGAATCGGAAAGTATTTTTTTGGAATAAGTGGTGCTGTCATTAAGTCCCAGAGTTTTGTTATAGGTCTGGTAGGCAAGTAAGGCCGCATCACTTGTCCAGTGATGGTCGGTTCTGTAGTAAAGCTGAGTTGCTTTGTCGCAGGCGGCAAAAGGCTCAGAAAGATCGATCCAGTTGATGCCGGAAGCAGCAAGGTCACTTTGAAGCTGTGTAAGGAAAGCTTTTTGATTCCCTTTTACAGCTCCGAAAGGGAGTTTTTTGCTGTATATGTTGACGGCCGTAGGGACGATCATAGCATTTAAGGTGATATCTGTTCCTTCTGTAAGCTTGGCAATCCCCTTGTAGCCTTCCAGGAGGGAGGCATATTGCTCATCAGATGGCGTATGGAAATTCTGGATCAGATAACCGCCCTTTGCAAGAAAAATGTCGTTGGATTCAGTTTTTCCCATCATGCGTGAAACTGTGGATTCAAGCGTGATCCATTTGTTTCGAAAAGGAAACTGATCAGCAATATAGGTCTCGAATTCGGATTCAAACTTTCCGGATACCAGCGTTGAGAATGTCAGCTTTGGAAATGTCTGGAGTGTACGGTTTTCCATATCAGAGGATGTATGATCCGGCATCAGGATCATGCCGGCATCCAGGAGGACAATAATAGCAATTGCGGCAATGACCAGAATAGAATGATATTTTTTTCGATTGATTTTATCTTTTCGTTTCTGCATAATCTGTCCTCACTAAAATCTGAAATAAAGGAAAGGGTTGTAAGTACCGTATACAAGGAATGCAATGCTGAGGATACCAAGGAGCAGAAGTACTGCGGAAGTCACTTCAGGTTTCTTTCTGCTGCATCGCACAATATAATTCCTGATCAGCGGTGTAGCACAGAGCACGCCCATGATCAGAATGATGAGATTGTTCCTTATATAATAAAAGAACGCCAGATCAAGGAAGCCCTTGGTGCCGATACCAAATAAAGTGCCGACGTAAGTGCGCATACTGCCAAAGTCCGTGTTGCTGAATAAGACCCAGCCGAACATGACAAGAAGCATGGTATAGATGTGTCGGGCTGCTTTCGGCAGCTTCTTCAACAGAGGAGCAAATATATATTTCTCAAGAATCAGAAGAATACCGTAATAGAGGCCCCACAGGATAAAGTTCCATGCCGCACCGTGCCAGAAACCTGTGAGCACCCATACAATCAGAAGGTTCAGAATATGACGGGGCATGGAAACACGGTTGCCGCCCAGAGGAATATAGACATATTCACGGAACCAACCGGATAATGTCATATGCCATCTGCGCCAGAACTCTGTGATACTGTCTGAAATATATGGAAAATTGAAGTTTTCAGGGAATGTAAATCCCAGCATCTTGCCCATACCAATGGCCATATCACTGTAACCGGAGAAGTCAAAGTAGATCTGAAGGGTGTAGGCAAAAATACCAAGCCATGAAGTCATGATGCTTCTGCTGCCCGAAGCCTGAATGGTTTCGTAAAGCAGACCGAGATTGTTGGCAAGCAGGACTTTTTTGGAAAGACCAAAGAGCAGTCGCTCGATGCCCTGACCGAATTTGGCACGGGATATTTTGCGGTTGGAAAGCTGAAGCTCGATATCTGAATATTTAACGATCGGACCGGCGACGAGCTGAGGAAACATCGTGATATATACAGCAAAGTTCAGCAGGTTTTCCTGAGGCTTGACTTTCTTTCTGTACACATCGATGACATAGGATAATGCCTGGAATGTGTAGAAAGAAATACCAACAGGAAGTGCCAGTGATCTGAATTCAATCTTCAGGGGAAGAATGGCATTGATCATGCTGACAAGGAAACCGGCATATTTAAAAAATCCAAGCAGCAGAAGATTGACAGCGACTGCAAATATAAGCTGGCGCTTCCGCAAATGTGGATCTTCAAGCTCGCCAAGGACGAGACCGGACATGTAGTTGAATCCGATGCTCAGGATCATAAGGATGACATATACAGGCTCTCCCCAGGCATAGAAAATAATGCTGGCCGCAAGCAGTACAATGTTTTTGTACTTAAAAGGAAGTACTGAATGGAGGAGCAGTACGATTGGAAGAAAAATAAGCAGGAAATTTAAACTACTGAATACCATAATGTACTTTCAGGGTCTATTTGACGAGACCCATAAAAACCTCCTCCCACGTTGATGCATGCTCAGAAACAGCATAAAAATAATAAGGGCCGACTTTTTTGGTGATGGCATGACCAAGAAGGTCAATCTGGTTAGTGCCGTAGCCGTCAAAGTTGGTCTTTTGTGCGTCCAGTCTGGAAGCAGCCGCTTTTTCAGCTGTTTCCAGAGCGGCTGAGTTATCGGACTTCACGATCAGAAGCTCCGATACATCCATTAGACCATTGCCGCAATAGTAAATAGACCAGTCAAAGAGACTTTCGTCAAGATCAAGATTCTTTCGCATATCACGGGCTGTTCCTTTTTTGAGGGTATTGATACCTTCACATGATACAATATTCTGCTGGACTGTTTCAAAACTGACATTTTTGGCATGACCTGACAGGAGAATGCCAAGAATGAAAATAACAAGCAGGCCGCAGATGATGTATTGGATATATGTCAATTTCTTTAATCTATTCATTGTCTTTTAACCCCGCCATATCTGCCAGATAATTAAACCATAATGGATAAAATGCGGAAACAGGGTGAATACCATCCGCATCATATAATTCCGGCAGTTCTCTTAAAATGAAACCGGAGTCGATAAAGGTGACGCCGAGTTCCTGACATAAAGCTTCAAGTTCTGTATTGTATTCGTCGAGATACCCATAAAATGGCAGACGATCCTGAACACCGTCCTGCGGAGGAAAGATCGCATTGACATAAATCACAGTATGCGGTGTTGCACCTTGGATTTTGGTAATTGCTTCCCTGTAATCAGAGATAAATCCATCCACCTGTGAGCCATAATTCTCGATATCATTGACACCAAAACACATGAAAAGAAGAGATGGCGAAGCATTAATAGCAGCGTCAATCTGTTCTTCAGCTGTGCAGACGGAGATACCAATCTTGGAGGAGAAGTTGGATGGCGTCAGCCATTCATAGGCAGAGCCGCCCTCGACGATAGAATCCCCCAGGATGATCACGTCCTCAAACCATTTGGTCATTTCACTGTTGTCAAAGGAGTCATCTTTCATTGCGATGATCTTCTCCTGTTCCTCAGTGAGATCACCGGAAAAACTTTCGATTTTTCGGGATGAGAAATCTGTCGGCGTTTTGGCTTCCATTTGAGTGAGTAGATCAATATCCGCTGCAATAGATTCGCTGTTTTTCGCAGAGCCGTGATGTACAAAAATCCCGCCTGACAGATAAAGTAGAAAACTTAAGACTAGAATCGTCAAAATTGTAAATGCAGTTTTATTTTTCATTTTTTAAATTCCCCAGTATTGATGATGTACTTAATAGTAGTCAAACACCTTATAGGATATCATTTTTTTTGGTAGATGTAAATTGAAAAATGGTTCGAAATGTTCTTCTTGTATGGAAAACAGGGTTGGCAGGTATGGTACGCTTGAGAATACCTATTGTCATTATTGGTGGTTTACGCTACTATATTAAGTATAATTAAGTATACAAAAACATGAAGCATACAAAAGCTTTTCTGACAGGCAAAAGTTCTGCCAATACTTACAGGAATTTAAAAGAGGTAATCATCATGAGCAGTTTTGAGAAAAATCTTTCGGAGGGCAATGTAGCGAAACAGCTGGTTTTGTTTTCACTGCCTTTTCTGGCATCCAACATTATACAGTCTCTTTACAGCGTGGCGGATATGCTGATTGTCGGACGCTTCAGCGGTACAACCAGCATGTCCGGTGTGAATCTGGGAAGCCAGGTAACCCTGATTCTGACGAATATCGTTGTCGGTCTGTGTGCAGGCGGAACTGTACTGATCGCACAGTATCTGGGAGCCAAGAGGCGGAAGGATATGCAGGAGACGACGGCAACATTGCTTACGACATTAACCATTGCGGCAGTTGCCATTACCGTTTTAATGCTCATTCTCAAGAAACCGATTCTTCATCTGATCCAGACACCGGCGGAATCCTTTGCAGAGGCTGATCGTTATTTGACAGTGACGGTTCTGGGATTGATTTTTATATTTGGTTACAATGTGTTCAGTGCGGTTATGCGCGGCATGGGAGACAGTAAGCGACCTTTGTACTTTGTACTGATTGCCTGCATTACTAACGTGATTCTTGACCTTGTACTGGTGGCCGGATTGAAGATGGGAGCGCTGGGAGCAGCTATTGCAACTGTATTCTCACAGGCTGTCAGCATGATCACCTGTATCGTCGTGATGATCCGCAATGACTTTGTATTTGATTTCAAACCATCTTCTTTTATTATCAAAAAAGAAAAAGCGATAAAGATTCTGAAATTAGGGACACCGACTGCGATTCAGAATGGTGTGACGAGCATTTCATTTATGATCATTACAACTCTTGTCAATATCATCGGTGGCGTCAATGCATCAGCCGCCGTTGGTGTTGTGGCCAAGTTCAACAGTTTTGCGGTGCTGCCGGCTGTGGCGATGGGGGCCTCCATCTCAACGATGTGTGCACAGAATATCGGTGCCGGCAAGTGGGACCGAGCAGTGAAAACATGCAAAATCGGTACAGTCATCGCATTCTGTATCAGTGGATGCATCTTTATTGTGGCGCAGACATCTTTCGAGCATATTTTACGCCTTTTTAATGATGAACCGGAAATGCTGAAATACGGCGTGCAGTATATCCGTACCTTCAGCTTTGATTATCTGCTGATGCCGTTTGTCTTCTGTATCAACGGCCTGTTTACAGGCGCAGGGCATACCGCTTTTTCAATGGTGAATAATATGCTGTCGGCGATCGTTCTCAGAGTACCGGTGGCAGTGGCCTTTGGCCTGGTGCTGAACCTTGGTTTGACGGGCGTCGGTCTCGGCGGTCCGATGGCATCCGTGGGTGCCATTATATTGATTGTGGTGTTCCTGATATCAGGTCGTTGGAAAGAGAATAAAGCATTGTAAAGAAAATCGCGATAGGCGTATTTACAAACGCCTGTAAGAAAGGTATAATAAGAATATAGGAAGTCGGAAGGTGAATGTGCTCACCCGACCCGGCGAAATAGCATTATTTATAAAAATAGCTGTCCGAGACTCGCCAAAGTACATAGGACGGCTATTTTTTATGCGTAAAATTCAGTATTGCAACTATGAGCATAGCGACAGAGACTATAAGTTGTAATTCTTCATATGTACTCATATGGCACCACCTCCGAATAGGCTCGGAACGGGTGCAGCACGTCCTCCGACTTCCATTCGTTAAGTATATCATGAGTAGCCGGATAAGGCCATAAGTTACAGAACGGCCATAGCCTATGTAATAAAGGAAAATTCTCTCGTATAAGCCTCATACAGGATGCCGATAAAAAAACTGAAATTCCCAGATGTCCGCATTTTTGCGACACTGTGTGAAACCAGGCGGACAAGCAGTCCGAATGGAGCACACAGTGTCTGGCAAAACCAGCGAGACAGCGGAAATTTCAGTTTTTATTTTATGATACCCGTATGAACACTATTTCTGGAAGGACAGCAGCAGATCGCCGGTATTGACGCGATCGCCTGCAGCAACGTAAATCTTGTCGATAACACCGTCCTGTTTGGCAACGACAGTTGTCTCTAGCTTCATGGCTTCGAGTACGAGCAGCGGCTGGTTCTGTTTCACTTCTTCGCCTTCTTTGACGAATACCTGGCTGACTGTACCCGGAATCGTAGAACCAACATGAGCCGGGTTGGACTTATCGGCTTTCAGTTTCTTATCGGACTTAACTTCAAGCTTCTTATCCTGAACAGTGACTTCACGGACAGAACCGTTGATTTCAAAGCTGAGGACACGTTTGCCTTCCTCATCAGGTGCAGACATTTCCATAAACTTGATCAGCAGATCTTTACCTTCACCAATCTTAAGGGTTGTTTCCTCACCGCGGCGCAGGCCATAGAAGTAAACATGGCTTTCAAGTCGTGTAACATCGTTGTATGCCTGGAAATGTTCGCAGTAATCTTCATATACCTTTGGATAGAGGGCATAGCTGACAGCCTTCAGATCCAGCTGATAATCTGAGAAATCTGAGAGATCGTATTTATCCTTCAGCATGGCCTTAACAGCGTCAAAATCGACATCCGGAAGCAATGTACCCGGACGGACAGTGATCGGTTTCTCACCTTTGAGGATCATCTTCTGAAGTTCAGGATTGAATCCACCTTCAGGCTGTCCGATCATGCCCTTGAAGTAGTCTACAACAGAGGCAGGGAATGAGAGATCCTGGCCAAGTTCAAGGATATTGTCTTTGTTCAGACCGTTCTTCAGCATAAAGATAGCCATATCACCGACAACCTTGGATGTAGGAGTAACTTTTGTAACATTGCCGAGAAGCTCGTTAGCCTGTCTGTACAGCTCTTTGATTTCTTCAAACTGATTCTTCATACCCATGCTTTCAACCTGGGCGAGAAGGTTGGAGTACTGACCGCCAGGGATCTCGTACTTGTAAATATCAACGTTTGGTGCGTTCATACCGCTTTCAAACTGTTTGTAAACCTTGCGGACTCTGCCGTAGTAGCGGCCAAGTTCACTGAGTTCATCAAGATCAAGGCCTGTGTCACGGTCTGTACCCTGCAGGGCAGCAACAACAGAGTTCATGGATGGCTGACTGGTCAGTGTGCTCATGGATTCAATGGCCAGATCGACGATATCAACGCCGGCTTCTGCAGCCATCAGGACAGTTGCAACACCGTTGCCTGTAGAATCATGTGTATGAAGGTGAACCGGAATCTTCAGTTCGGACTTCAGCGCACCGATCAGCTCTTTGGCAGCGTATGGCTTCAGAAGTCCGGCCATATCCTTGATGCAGAAGGTATGGATACCAAGTGCTTCGAGTTCTTTGGCTTTCTTGACATAATAATCCAGTGTGTATTTCTTCTCGTTTGGATTCGTAACATCGCCTGTATAGCAGAGTGTACCTTCGACAATCTTGCCTGTTTTCAATGCTTCTTCGATTGGCATCTTCATATTCTCAACCCAGTTCAGGGAGTCGAAAATTCTGAAAATATCAATGCCGGCTTTGGAGGAAACATCAATAAAGTTCTTAACCACATTATCCGGATAATTGCTGTAACCAACGGCGTTGGATGCACGCAGCAGCATCTGGAGCATAGTGTTCGGCATTCTCTCACGGAGAATTTCGAGACGCTTCCATGGAGATTCCTTCAGGAAACGATAAGCGGTATCGAATGTGGCACCGCCCCAGCATTCAACGGAATAAGCATTCTGCATAAATGCATTGGTTGCACGGGCTGCACCGGCGAGATCCTTCGTACGCATACGGGTTGCCATCAGGGACTGCTGGGCATCACGCATGGTTGTATCTGTCACGTATAATTTCTTGTCATTCAAGATCTTCTGAGTAAAGTCCCTGGCTCCAAGCTTTAAGAATTCGTCTCTGGCACCATAAACCGTTTTCTCCTCATTGAACTGAGGAATTTCACGATTTTCATAAAATGGTTTGTCACCGCCGGTTGTATTGACGATTCTGTCACCCAGGAATTCGATGATCTTGGTTGCACGGTCCTGGCTGCGCTGCAGCTGGAACAGAGAAGGTGTTTCTTCTATAAAAGTGGTGTAGCACTGGCCGGCTCTGAATGTCTCATGGTTGATGACGTTGATCAGGAAAGGCACGTTGGTCTTGACACCTCTGATACGCAGTTCCTTCAATGCGCGGAGAGACTTACGGATGGCACCGTCAAATGTACGGTCGTGTGTGATCACTTTTACAAGAAGACTATCATAATATGGAAGAATCTCAGCGCCTGCATAAGCGTTGCCGCCGTCAAGACGGATACCATTGCCTGAACCGGAACGATAAACAGTGATCTTGCCTGTGTCCGGAAGGAAGTTATTGGATGGATCCTCTGTTGTAACACGTGTCTGGATCGAGAATCCCTGACACTTGACAGCATCCTGGGATGGAATATTGATCTCAGGGCTGTTCAGCGGATAACCTTCGGCAATGAGAATCTGAGAAGCAACAATATCGATGCCTGTAACCATCTCGGAAACGGTATGTTCAACCTGGACACGAGGGTTCATCTCAATGAAGTATGGATTGCCTTCCTGGTCTACAAGGAATTCAAGTGTACCGGCATTTCTGTAGCCGACCTGCTTGCAAAGCTTGATAGCGCTGTCGAAAATAATCTGACGTGTTGATTCAGGAATGCTGAATGCAGGGGCATATTCGACAACTTTCTGATGACGACGCTGCACGGAGCAGTCACGATCGTAAAGGTGAACAACATTGCCGTAATTATCTGCAAGCACCTGTACTTCGATATGCTTTGGTCCGCGGATGTATTTCTCGATGAAGATCTGGTCATCACCGAAAGCCTTCTTGGATTCATTGCAGGCTTCACGGTATTCCTTTGGCATATCTTCAGCGCTGTTGACGATACGCATACCGCGGCCGCCGCCGCCGTTGGAGGCTTTCAGCATAACCGGATAACCGACCATCTCAGCAACTTTCATGACTTCTTCTTCTGACTTCAATGCGTGATCTACACCAGGGATGATCGGAACACCGGCTTTGATAGCCATCTGTTTGGAAGAAATCTTATCACCCATGGCATTCATGATGTCCTCGGAAGGTCCGATAAATACGATGCCGGCTTTTGCGCAGGCCTCGACAAAGTCCGGATTCTCAGAGAGAAAACCATAGCCCGGATGGATAGCATCAACATTTGCCTTCTTGGCAATTTCAATAATGCCCTTGATGTCCAGATAAGCATCAACAGGACCTTTATTTTCTTTCAGCTGATAGGATTCGTCTGCTTTGGAACGGAAGAGGGCATAGCGGTCTTCCTTGGAATAAATACCGACGGTTGTAATACCCAGCTCATTCAGAGCACGATAAACACGGATGGCGATTTCGCCTCGGTTAGCGACGAGAACACGTTTGAATGGTTTGATTTGTACTTCTCCCACTTTTGAGAAACCTCCTTTTTTAACTTTGCAAATACAATCTGAAATCCCCTTATTTTCTATCGTACAAACAGCAGCAGGAATGCAGACTGTCGTACGGAGTGTATTGCATACATACATTTTTACTATACGATATGGTTTGACTAAATGCAAGCGTTAAATATTAAACATTCAAAAATGTGATGGGATATCAAGAAAAATTCATAATTGCTCCGAAAAAAATGCAATATTCGACAAAACAGAATTCGTTTTGGAAACGTTTACAAAGGAAAATAGAAAAAGTGGTATAGTATAAAGCTATACCACGATAAAACATCAGTATTGGAATAATTGTTCCATATAGCTTACAATATGGATAGAGTGTTGAGAAACACTAACTGTATCAGATCTGTCAGATATCGGCCATTCAGGCAGCAGATTTTTTGGATTGTACAGTTCGGTTCGTCAGATGTTCCGGGCGGCTGTGATCAGATTCTTCAGATGCGGTGAGAGATGGCGGCTGGATTTCCAGATCAGGTCGATTTCCGCAGGCAAAAGGCCCGGTACCGTCCGTTTCACGATATCGCTGCTTTCTTCCAGTACATGATCCAGAAGAAAAGCCGCGGTTGTGTTGGTTGCCACCAATTGCTGGATAGTTGCCAGCTGATTGGTGCGGACAATGATACTCGGCTTCAGATGAAGGGTTTCATAATACTGATGGATGCAGTGGTCGATGAAAGTATCTTCCGGCAGCATGGCCAGAGGCAGTTGATCCAGGTCGTCGGTTGTTACGGTATCTTTCTCAGCCAGGGGATGCATGACGGACAGATACAGGCAGATGTTGACATGACGCAGCACCACATGGCCGATGCCCGGAGGGAGTGGTCCGTTTCGGGTGATAATGGCCGCATCCAGGGTGTGATCCATGATTTTGGAACGATTGGCCAGAGAACCATTCTCCATGACCTGGATATGTGTACCGGGAGAACGGGCATAGAGGGTTCGAAGGAGATCTGTGAAGACGAGGGAACCGCTCATGGCCGGAAGACCAAGGGTCAGTGTTCTGTCGGTTGTAGACATATGCTTCATATTGGTTGTCAGCTGCTCGGCCTGTTCCAGAAGCTTATCTGCCTCGTCCAGGAAGTAGCGACCCTCCGGAGTCAATTCCAGACCGCGGCTGCGCCTGGTGAACAGACTGACACCGAATTCACGCTCCAGTTCCTTGACCGCATTGGAGAGACTGGGCTGGGAGACATGGAGTTCGGCAGATGCCCGTGTGATATTGTTGTATTTGCAGATCGTCTGGAAATATTTCAGCTGTATAAGTGTCATGGAAACCTCTCTATCATAATGTATGCCCTTCGGAACGGAGGCATCATCGGCCGTAATGAAATGGTGGACAGGAAAACATTGCTTTAAGAATCATTATAAACCAGGAGGTGTATTTTCACAACGATAAATAAAGCGAATCCTGACAGAAAGGGATTCGGATGGGAAGAGAAAGGAGATTATAGAGATTATGAAAGAGTTATGGGAATTATTTATTGTGTTTGCCAAGATTGGCGGGTTTACTTTCGGCGGCGGCTATGCGATGCTGCCGATTCTGCAGCGTGAAGTTGTGGAGAATAGAAACTGGGCAACGAGTGAGGAATTGATGGATTATTATGCCATCGGTCAGTGTACACCGGGTATTATTGCTGTTAATACCGCGACATTTATCGGGTATAAGCGCAAAGGTATTATCGGCGGTATTGTGGCGACTATCGGATGTGTTTTTCCTTCACTGGTCATTATCATGATCATCGCCGCATTCATTAACAGTTTTACACATATTGTCTGGGTACAGCATGCCCTTGCAGGTATTCGTGTCTGTGTGTGTCCTGGTGCTGGATGCCGTTATCAAACTGGCGAAGAAGTCTCTGATCGATGCGGCGACGTATCTGATTTTTGCGGCTGTTGTGATTCTGTCACTGTTTACTAATGTTGCATCTTTTGTATGGATTGTATGTGCCGGAGCAGCAGGTGTGATCATCAAGACTTTGATGGAACGTTCAAAAGCGCAGAAGAAAGCATAGGAGGGATGAAATATGTTGATATTTAGACTTTTCTGGGAATTTTTTAAGACAGGACTTTTTGCCATTGGCGGCGGTCTGGCAACACTGCCGTTCCTTTATGATATGCAGGCTGCGACAGGCTGGTTTACGCTGGATGATATTTCCAATATGATCGCTATTTCGGAATCCACACCGGGACCGATGGGCATCAATATGGCTACTTATACAGGTTTTACTTCCATGGGGGTTTTAGGCGGTATTGCTGCGGTGGCCGGACTGGTAACACCGTCTATTATTATCATTATTATTGTGTCGAATATTTTGGAGAAATTTAAAACGAATAAATACGTACAATATTGTATGTATGGCCTGAGAGCCGCATCCGTGGGCCTGATTTCTGTGGCAGGACTTCGTGTGGCTGAGGCCGCGTTTCTGAGATCACAGCTGTTTGCAGAAACAGGATCGCTGACGGATCTCTTCAATATAAAAGCGTTTATATTTGGCGTGGTGCTGTATGTTGTTTATAAGAAAACAGGCAAGCATCCGATTATTTATATTCTTGCATCTGGTGTAATTGGTGTTATACTTAGTTTGTAGGGTTAAGAGTGCCTGAGCGTATGGTTTCAGGCACTGCGATTATATTTAAAATAAAGACCGACATGATCCGGGGGGAGTAGAAAGGATGACGTCGGAGTGAGGAGGAGATTATGAATTATAATGAAGTACTTGCGAATGCAAGAGAGAACATCGGCAAGTTATGTAAGGCCTGTCCGGTCTGCAATGGTCTGGCATGCCGCAACACCGTTCCGGGTCCCGGAGCCAAGGGTGTCGGCGATACGGCCATTCGCAATTACCAGAAGTGGCAGGAGATCAGAGTGAACATGGACACATTGTGTGCACCGAAGGCAGTGGATACATCCCTTGAACTCTTTGGAAAGAAGTTCAAGTATCCGTTTTTTGCGGGACCTGTAGGGGCTGTGAACCTGCATTACAGCGATGCATATGATGATGTTTCTTATAATAAAGTCCTTGTTTCTGCCTGTGCAGAAAATGGCATTGTTGCTTTTACAGGTGACGGTACGAATCCGAAGGTGATGGAAGCGGCAACAGATGCGATCGCATTGGCCGACGGCATGGGTGTTCCGACAGTGAAGCCGTGGAATCTGGATACGATTCGTGAGAAGATGGATCTTGTGAAGAAGTCCGGTGCTTTTGCAGTGGCTATGGATGTGGATGCAGCTGGTCTGCCGTTCCTGAAGAATATGGATCCGCCGGCAGGCGGCAAATCCGTCGAGGATCTGAAGGCCATTGCAGAAATGGCCGGTGCGCCGTTTATCGTGAAGGGCGTTATGACAGTGAAGGGTGCATTGAAGGCGAAGGAAGCGGGAGCAGCAGCCATTGTTGTATCCAATCACGGCGGACGTGTACAGGATCAGTGCCCGGCAACAGCAGAAGTTCTTCCTGAAATCGTGAAGGCTGTCGGCGGCAGCATGAAGATTTTTGTGGATGGCGGCATTCGAAGCGGTGTGGATATTTTCAAGGCACTGGCACTTGGTGCAGATGCAGTTATTATCGCCCGTCCTTTTGTAACAGCTGTTTACGGCGGTGCCGAAGAAGGCGTGAAAGCCTACATTGACAAACTGGCCGGAGAACTGGCAGATACGATGGCTATGTGCGGTGCATTCAGTCTGGATGAGATTACACCGGACATGGTTCGATAAATGAATAGGATGACAAATATTTCCAATAAATATTAGCAAAAATGTCAAAAAAACATTAAAAAATGAATAAATATTCAGAAAACACTTCGTGGAGTTGCTTTATTAAAGCTGCGAAGTGTTTTTTTTGCTGTACAATTCAAACAATATATGCTATAATTTAAATTATTTCATATGACTGTTGTTATTTAGTCTATTAACGTGATGCAGTATACTATACAAATGGTATTTTTTGTACATAGACAAATGTCCGTCTTAGACGTTATAATAGCAGAAAACTAAATTGAATAGGAGAGAGAAAAGTGGGTAAATACATACTCAAGAGAATTGCACTTGCATTCGTGACCATTTGGGCAGTTGCCACGATCACATTCTTTCTGATGAACCTGGTTCCGGGCGGACCGTTCTTATCAGAGAAGGCAATCAGCCCTGCAGCAACAAAAGCGCTGGAAGCTAAGTATGGACTGGATAAACCTATGGCAGAACGTTATTTTACTTATATTTCCGATGCAGCTCACGGCGACTTCGGTGACAGCCTGAAGCAGAGAGGCCGTACAGTTATGGATATTATTGCGACAAAGTTCCCTGTATCCGCTAGATTAGGCGGAATGGCTGTCGTCCTTGCACTTTGTGTCGGTGTGCCGCTGGGTGTTCTGGCTGCATACAAGAGAGGCACTTTTATCGATAGTTTATTCAGTGTCATTGCCACCTGCGGCATTGCGGTGCCCGGGTTCGTTATCTGTACGCTGCTCCTTTACGTCTTTGGCGTTAAACTGCAGTGGCTGCCGACACTGGGCCTTAAGAGTGCGCAGAGCTACATTATGCCGGTGGTTGCGCTGGCAGCTTATCCGACATCATATATCATGCGTCTGATGCGTTCATCCATGCTGGATGTTCTCGGCCAGGATTATATGCGTACAGCGAAGGCAAAGGGGTTGTCACAGAAGGTTTCCCTGTTTAAGCATGCCCTTCGTAATGCAATCCTGCCTGTTATTACATATGTAGGTCCTATGCTGGCTTATACACTGACAGGTAGTTTTGTTACAGAGAAGATTTTTACAATTCCTGGTCTTGGCGGCGAATTCATCAAAGCCATCAATGGCCGTGATTACACGATGATCATGGGTACAACAATTTTCCTTGCGACGATCATGATCGTTATGAATGTTATTGTTGACATTGTCTACAAACTGGTAGACCCGCGTATCAAGTTGAAATAAACAGGAGGGTAAGTGATAATGGAGAAGAATCCGTTAAGTTTTCAATTAAAGTTAAATCCAGACGACTTCCTTCCGGCTACGGATGAAGAGAAGGAAAGCCTTGTTGTCATGCGTGACAGCGTCAGCTTCTGGAAAGATGGTTTCAGACGTCTGCGTAAGAACAAAGTGGCTATGGTTTGTCTGTTTATCATTATTATTGTTATGATTTTTGCCTTTATTGTTCCGGCATTTTATCCATACAGTTACGAACAGCAGATTCAGGGTGCGAATAACCTTGCACCGATGCAGTATTCTGCCAAAGAGATGGAGCAAATAGCAGCCGGCGAGAAGGTATTTCCGCATTTCTTCGGCACAGATAAGATGGGCCGTGATTATGCAATCCGTGTCATGATGGGAAGCCGTATCTCCCTGCTGGTTGGTATCATTGCAGCAGCGATCATTCTTGTCATCGGTTCTATTTTCGGTTCCATCGCTGCTTTTGCAGGCGGCTGGGTCGATCTGATCATGATGCGTATTGTTGATATTATTTATACCATTCCGGATGTCCTGCTGATCGTTCTTTTGTCCTTCGCTTTGAAGGCACCATTGAAGGTGTTGGCTCAGGCGCCGGGCTTCGGATGGATTTCCGTTGTTGGTGAGAACCTGATCAGTATTTTCATCGTATTCGCTCTTTTGTACTGGGTTGGTATGGCACGTATGGTACGAAGCCAGATCCTGATGCTGAAGGAAAGTGAATATGTTACAGCTGCAAGAGCACTGGGTGCATCTTCAGCGAGAATTATCAAGAAGCATCTGCTGACAAACTGTATCGGTACACTGATCGTTACAACAACACTGCAGATCCCGTCATCTATCTTTACGGAGAGTTTCCTGAGCTTCCTCGGTCTTGGTGTTGCTGTTCCGATGCCTTCTCTGGGAAGTCTTGCCAGTGATGCGATCAATGGTTTGAATACATATCCGTATCTGCTGTTTATTCCGGCAGCAGTTATCAGTTTGATCATTCTGAGCTTTAACTTACTGGGCGATGGCCTCAGAGATGCCTTTGACCCTAAACTTAAGAACTAGGAAGGAGAGTGTAAGATTATGTCAGAATATCTTGTAGATATACAGCACGAACGTCTTTCATTCTTCACACCTGCCGGTGAAGTTAAGGCATTGAATGACGTTTCTATCCATCTGAATGATGGTGAAGTCCTCGGTATTGTAGGAGAGAGTGGTTCAGGTAAATCCGTTACTGCATACAGTCTGATGGGACTGACTGCTTACCCGGGTAAGTTAGTCGGTGGTACGATTGATTTTAACGGTCACCGTATCAACGATCTGTCTGAGAAGGAGTTCCGTAAGATCCGAGGCAACGAAGTATCGATTATTTTCCAGGATCCGATGACAAGTTTGAATCCTGTTTATACAATTGGCAACCAGATCATGGAAGTTATTCTTCTGCATACAGACAAGAATAAAGAGCAGGCCCGGGCCAGAGCCAAAGAACTTCTGGAACTGGTTGGTATCAATGAGCCTGAAAAGCGTCTGAAGCAGTATCCGCATGAGTTATCCGGCGGTATGAGACAGCGTGTTATGATTGCGATCGCATTGGCATGTGAACCGAAGCTTCTGATTGCCGATGAGCCGACAACAGCCCTTGATGTGACGATTCAGGCACAGATCCTTGAGTTGATGATGGAGCTGAAAGAGAAGCTTGGTATGGCGATCATCATGATCACCCATGACCTTGGTGTTGTTGCCAGCATGTGCGACAAGATTGCTGTTATGTATGCCGGACGTATTGTCGAATACGGCACAACGGATGATATTTTCTACAATCCGAAGCATGAATATACAAAGGGCCTTTTGAAGAGTATTCCGCGACTGGATGCCAAAGAGCATGAGCGTCTGGTGCCAATCGAAGGTACACCGATCGATTTGCTGAATCCGCCTGCAGGATGTCCGTTTGCACCGCGTTGTTCAAACTGTATGAAGATCTGCCTGAGAGAGATGGCACCGGTGACAACTTTCGATGATGTACACTATACACAGTGCTGGATGAACCAGAAGGAACAGATGGAAAGAGAGGCCGCAAAATGAGTGATAAATTAGTTCAGGTAGAACATTTGCAGCAGTACTTTCCGGCCGGTGGTTTTGGAAAGAACAAGAAATATGTTCAGGCTGTAGATGATGTTTCCTTCTTTATCAACAGAGGTGAAACACTTGGTCTTGTTGGTGAGTCCGGATGCGGTAAGACAACAACAGGACGTACACTGCTCCGTCTCTATGAACCGACGGGCGGCAGAATTATTTATGATGATAAGGTTATTTTTGATAAAGAGAAGAAGATTGCAGAGAATATGCTGCCTTATCGTAAGAAAATGCAGATTGTATTCCAGGATCCATACGCCAGTCTGGACCCGCGTATGACAGTCGGTGATATTGTCGGTGAACCAATTGATATCCACCATCTTGCATCTTCCAAGCAGGAGCGTTATGATATGATTATCGAGATGCTTCGTCGCGTTGGTCTGAACTCCGAGCATGCGAATCGTTATCCGCATGAGTTCTCAGGCGGTCAGCGTCAGCGTGTCGGCATTGCAAGAGCATTGGCTGTTCATCCGGAATTCATTGTGTGTGATGAGCCAATTTCCGCGCTAGATGTTTCTATTCAGGCACAGGTCGTCAATATGTTTGAGGATCTGCAGGAGAGCATGAATCTGACTTATCTGTTCATTGCCCATGATCTGTCCGTTGTTAAGCATATTTCCAACCGTATCGGCGTTATGTACCTTGGCAGAATGGTTGAACTTGCCGACAGCTATGAGCTGACAATGCACAGCCTGCATCCATATACAAAGAGTCTGATCTCTGCGATCCCGATCGCAGACCCGAAGCAGGCAAGGGCCAGCAAGCGTATCGCTCTTGAAGGCGATGTACCTAGCCCGCTGAATCCACCTTCAGGATGCCGTTTCAGAACACGCTGCCCATATGCAGACGAGCAGTGTGCGAAGGAAGTTCCGGAATTCAAGGAAGTGGCTCCGGGACATTATGCAGCTTGTCATCATCTGGACAAGTGCAACTAAAAGTATCGTTTCACAGACAGCGCTGTGAATGGTATAATGTGTAATTGTTCAGAGCTAAGCAAAATTTCAAAAAACAGGTATAAAATGCGTAGCATTTTGGAGGTTAGCTCTGAACAGTTACTATAATATTATAAATTGTGATAAGCAGTTATGCAGAATGCATAATGTTTATAGAAAACGCAAATTGTTCGGAGCCATGGTCCAAGCGGTTGGTTCTGAGCATCTGCAAAAAAGAAAAGGAGAAGAGAACATGAAAAAGAGAATCTTACCTCTTCTGCTGACAGCTGCTATGGTAGCTGGTCTGGCAGGCTGCGGCAGCACCGCTGCAAAAGAAACAACAGCAGCAAGCGACAACAACCAGACAACAGCAGAATCCACAGAAGCTGGCAGCACTACCGGCGAGAAAATCCTGAAAGTTCAGGTTGGTCCTGACCCAGAAACTGTTGACCCTGCACTGAATAGTGCTGTAGATGGCGGTAACATGATCCTTCATGCATTTGAAGGCCTTCTGACTCTTGATGAGAATGGCCAGTTAAAGGAAGGACAGGCAGAATCATGGGAGACATCCGAAGATGGTCTTACATGGACATTCCACTTAAGAGACGGCCTTAAATGGTCAGACGGCACAGATCTGACAGCTGAAGATTTCGTTTACAGCTGGCAGCGTGTATGTGATCCTAATGTAGCAGCTCCATACGCTGAGACAGTTCTTGGTATGGTTAAAGGCTATGATGAAGCAGTAGCAGGCGATATCACAAAACTTGATGTACAGGCTCCTGATGAGAAGACAGTTGTTGTAAATCTTGCACATCCTTGCTCATATTTCGGCGAACTTGCAGCATTCGCAACATTAAACCCTGTTCAGAAAGCAACAGTTGAAGCAAATGGTGATGCTTGGGCAACATCTGCTGATACTTATATCTCCAATGGTCCTTTCATGATGACAGAATGGGTACCTGGATCACACATCACATTCAGCAAGAATCCTAACTACTGGAATGCTGAGGCTATCAAACTTGACAAGCTTGAGTTTGAACTGATCGAAGACTCCAACGCAGCTTACAGTGCATACACAAGTGGCGAAGTTGATATGATCAAAGATGTTCCTACAGAAGAAATTCCTAGCCTTCAGGGCAATGAAGAATTCCATGTAGATCCTATCATTGGTACATACTATGTCAGCCTGAACCTTCAGAAAGAATATTTCCAGGATGCAAGAGTACGTAAGGCATTAAGCCTTGCAATCGATCGTAACTACGTAGCGAATACTCTGATGCAGGGTACATATTCACCTGCAAGCGCAATTGTAGGTCCTGGCTGGTTAGATACAGATGGTTCTTCATTTGCTGAAAATGCAAATGGCGGCACACCTTACATCGACAATGACAACTTCGATGCTAACCTTGAAGAAGCTAAGAAGTTACTGGAAGAAGCTGGCTATCCAAACGGCGAAGGCTTCCCACAGATCGAGTACACAACAAATGATGCAGGTTACCACAAGGTTGTAGCTGAGTACTTACAGCAGGCTTGGGCTGCAATTGGTATCGACCTTAAAGTCAACATCGTTGAATGGGCAAGTTTCACACCAATGCGTCGTAACGGCGAATTCGATGTTGCTCGTAACGGTTGGGTAGGTGACTACACAGATCCATCCAACATCCTTGAACTGTTCTGCACAACAAACGGCAACAACGATGGTAAATACACTAATGCAGACTTTGATGCAGCTATCGAAGATTCCAGAGTTACAACAGATGCAACTACACGTTCAGCAGACCTTCACAAAGCAGAAGACCTTCTGATGGAAGATGCAGGTTGTATTCCAATCGCTTACTACAACGATTTCTGGCTGCAGAGCAGCAAGATCACAGGTGCTTGGCATTCAGCTAACGGTTTCTGGTACTTCATGTATGCAGATATCACAGAATAAAATGACGGTTCAGCTCAAGTAACTTGAAACGCTGATCATGAATAAAACTCCCTGAAAACAACGTGCATCCGCACGAAACGTTTTCAGGGAGTTTTCGTAATTAGACGTTAAGGAAGTTATCTAAAATGAAATGTCTGATTATGTTGTAAAAGTTGAATTGTTAAGAGAAGGTATAACGTTGAAAATCATTAGAAAATAGAATATAATAGAAAAGGTTTTGGAAAGCGTGTATGGGGGGAATGAAAATGGATATTGAAAAAGGTGTTGATAAAGAATTACTTTCAAAGTTTGAATTTTATAATTATGGCCATGCATTAGAGATTTTAAATGATGCTTTTCCTAAAGAATGGAGTGAAATACAAGATTGCCTTAGGAAGTTGAAAATGACTGTTTCGGATATTAAAAAATTTGGAGGAAATGAATCTCCTATTCCGAAAAAATTTGATGATGTATTGTATCCGTTGGGTTGGAGAGAGATTCGTATAAGTGCTGATCTTGTGGTAAAAAAATATCCAAGACAAAAGGCACAAAGAAGAGGACGTTTTGCAGAAGAACCCTATGAGGTGGAAACAATTGAAGGGTATATAGATGGACATAATATAGATTTTTTAAAAAATAGAGTAGCATTTGATTTGGAATGGAATAGTAAAGATCAGACTTTTGATAGGGATTTGTTAGCGATGAGAACATATTTTGATTGTGGATTGATTGATGTTGGTGTCATTGTGACGAGAGCTGAAAATTTGAATGAAATATTTAAAAAGGAGCTTGATTCCAGAGGGCAAAGCTTGATAAAAAAGTATGGGTCAAGTACTACTTGGATGGGAAAATTGCTCTATAGATTAGATTCAAGAAGAAATGGTGGATGCCCCATTTTGGCAATAGGAATAGGAAAGGAATGTGTAGTTGGATATGAACGAAGAATTACAGAATACAATAGACAACTTAAAAAAATATACTAGTGGCAGAAAGTACAATACGATTTATGCGGATCCCCCATGGCAGTTTCAGAATCGTACGGGAAAGGTAGCCCCAGAAAATAAAAGACTTAATCGTTACCCGACGATGACGATTGAGGACATAAAGACACTTCCGATAGCGGATTTAGCAGGAGAGAAGGCGCATTTATATTTGTGGGTACCGAATGCATTATTGCCAGAAGGATTAGCAGTAATGGATGCGTGGGGATTTGATTATAAATCGAATATTATTTGGGAGAAGGTACGCAAGGATGGTGGACCAGATGGCAGGGGTGTAGGATTCTATTTCCGAAATGTAACAGAGATGCTTTTATTTGGTATAAAAAAGAAAAGTTCTCCAAATAGAACACTTCAACCAGCAAGATCTCAGGTGAATTTGATAAGAACAATGAAAAGGGAACATAGTCGTAAACCAGATGAGATGATTCCAATTATTGAAGGGTGTAGTCAAGGACCGAGAATAGAGTTATTTGCAAGGGGAGTTAGAGAAGGTTGGGATATGTGGGGAAACCAGGCTAGCGAAGATTATGAGCCAACGTGGAATACATATGCTAATCATACGGTTGCAAATGTAAAATAATTTATAGATATTTTGATACACAGACAGGCAATAGCAAATAAAACATCCATGAAACGTTTCGTGCGGGTGCGCGTTGTTTCATGGATGTTTTATTTGCTATTCCTGCCGTCCGATTATCAAAATCAACGAAAGACTTTTACAGCTCTTCAATTCGGCTGTCGATATATGGTTCTACGACGTCTACAAATTCGTCTTTCCTCAGCCACCATTCATCGGCGCTGCTCTCTTTGAGATAAACATCATCCAGTGAGTAAAGTTTGATGGTGTTCTGCTTGCCGTGGATGAGCTGGCGGAAGTCTTCGAAACGGACTTTGACGATTTCTTCTGTATCCGGCATGATGAAAAGTGCCTTGGCTGTGAAGATGGCGAAGACCTGAACAAGGGCATTGTCATGGTAGTCGCCGGCGTCAATCTGCTGATGGGTGCTGCCCACATGGATAATGTCCTCTTTGGATTTCTTCAGTCCGCGGTAGTATTCCAGACTGTCAACGATGGCTTCTTCATAGCTTTCATCAGGATCAAAATGTGTTGTCTGGATCAGGTCGTATTTGCCGGGATATAGTTCGCGGTCAAGTGAACGCTTTTGAATCAAGATATAAGTATCATCTTCCTTTGGCTGGAACATCCATACATGGGCAACCTGATGAAGCAGGCCTTGAGTATGTACTTCCTCGCGGGTGGCACGTCCAATGTTGTTCAGATCCTGGTCGTAAATTTTAAGAATGTCGTCTCCTCTATACATATTAATTCCGATCTCCTCAATGAATAAACATAATGAAATAAAATGGGGATTAATTCCCCATAGCTATTATAATATTCCGACAAAAATTTACAAGTCATTTTATGAACAAAATACAGAAAAATTTTTGGGTATTTTCCCATATGGACAGAATTTAGTAAAGATGCACAGAAAGGACGGGCAATGGAGGAATACAAATAGAAATTATACAGAAAATGGTTTTATGATGAAAAAAACACTTACGAAGGGAAGAAAACTGTGATAGAATGATTGACGCTGTAAATAGTAAATGAATTAAAAATAAGGAATGTATTTGGTAAGAAATTGGAAACGTACAGGTGATGCCGGGATTTGAGAGTGAGTCCAAAGGCATGGAACTGATTAACGAACAACACACATTATGTTCTTTTCTAATGAAAAGGAGTGTGTTTTATGCCAAAGACAAAATTACAAAATGTTTTTTTTACAATTCTGATGGCCTTTTTGATGGTCTATGCCATGATCTGCTATAATATTTCATTGAATATCGGTGGCATGACGAATCAGGTATTCCTGATGGCATTTGGCGAAATGAAGATTATGTGGCCTGCAGCTATCATTCTGGAATTCTTTGTTGTTGAGAAGCTGTCAACTATGTTAGCTTTTAGAATTGTGTCACCTCAGGATAAGCCGATTTTCATCACACTGGCGATCTCATCTATGATCGTTTGTCTGATGTGCCCGATGATGAGTTTTATTGCAACATTACTTTTTAAGAACGCAGGCAGCAACTTTATTGCGGTATGGTTCCAGACAACAGTGATGAATTTCCCGATGGCACTTTGCTGGCAGATTTTTGGTGCCGGTCCTCTTGGCCGACTGATTTTCAGAACAGTGATGAAAGCTATGGGCAAACAGGAAGCGCCGGCAGCCGACCGTGCGGAATCCTGTTAATTTATAACAGATATTTAGCAAGGCTGCATACAGGCATGAGCATGAGCTTGGCCTCATTATCCGTATAAAGAAAAGACAGGAATCCTCTGTATACAAAACAGGGGATTTTTGATTTTAAAGGTTGACAGACAAAAAGGTTTGTACTATGATTACATAGTGGATAAAGACGAAGACAGAGACAGTAGCTCCGTATGAAAGTTTCAGAGAGTCGGCGGCAGGTGTGAGCCGATACGAGTAGCATGGATGTGAAGATCACTCCTGAGTTGCAGGCTGACAGGCCGACATATTCTGACACTGAGCAAGGTTACGAGATACAGGTCAGAAGAGATGCCGGATGCCGGGTAAGCTGTGCCGGATTTTCCTCCGTTACAGGGAACGCATATGTCAGTATGTCGTATAGGTGGTTTAATGAATACAAGCTTTCATTCCTATTCGGAGTGGGAGCTTTTTTTGTTGAACAACTTCGCTGGGCGCATGAATGTGCCAGGGCACATTCCATTTAAAACATAGAAATCTACTTTGCTTTTTATATAAGGAGGAAACAAGATGTATGACAAAGTAAGTGCCAATCAGAATTTTGTTGAGAGAGAGCAGAAAATCGAGAAATTCTGGGCCGACAACATGATTTTTGAAAAGAGTATTGAACTGAGACAGCACAGTCCTGAATTTACTTTCTATGATGGACCGCCAACAGCCAATGGCAAGCCGCATATCGGCCATGTGCTGACCCGTGTTATCAAAGATATGATCCCAAGATACAAGACAATGAAGGGCTATAAGGTGCCGCGTAAAGCCGGCTGGGATACACACGGTCTGCCGGTTGAGCTGGAAGTTGAGAAGATGCTTGGTCTGGACGGCAAGGATCAGATCGAAGCTTACGGTATGGAACCGTTTATCCAGCATTGTAAGGACAGCGTCTGGAAATACAAAGGCATGTGGGAAGAATTCTCCGATGCCGTTGGTTTCTGGGCAGATATGGAGCATCCGTATGTTACGTACGACAACAACTATATCGAATCCGAATGGTGGGCACTGAAGCAGATCTGGGACAAGAAGCTCCTTTACAAAGGATTCAAGATCGTTCCTTACTGCCCTCGCTGCGGAACACCGCTTTCAAGCCATGAAGTTGCACAGGGTTATAAAGATGTCAAAGAAAGATCTGCCATTGCACGTTTCAAGGTAAAAGGCGAAGACGCTTATATCCTCGCATGGACAACAACACCTTGGACATTGCCTTCCAACGTTGCACTTTGTGTTAATCCTGATGAGACTTACATCAAAGTTAAGATGAAAGAGGAAGATTATGTGTACTATCTGGCACAGGCACTGGCTGATACAGTTCTTGGCGAAGGCACATACGACGTTCTGGAGACATATAAAGGTACAGACCTTGAATATAAAGAATACGAAGCCCTTTATCCTGTTGAGACAAAGAAGAAAGCTTACTATGTTGTCTGCGACAGCTACGTTACCATGACAGATGGTACAGGTGTTGTTCATATCGCGCCTGCATTTGGTGAAGACGACAGCAAGGTCGGCAGAAAATACGACCTGCCATTTTTACAGATGGTAGATGAAAACGGTATGATGACAAAGGAAACAAAGTGGGCCGGTCATTCCTGTATCAAGAGAGTAGATCTGGAAGGTGAAAACGGCGTATCTCCTGAAGTTATCAAAGACCTGAAGGAGAGAGGACTCCTGTTCTCCGCACCGAACTTTGAGCATAGCTATCCACACTGCTGGAGATGTGATACACCGCTGATCTACTATGCACGCGAATCCTGGTTCATCAAGATGACAGCTGTCAAGGATGACCTGATCCGCAACAACAATACAATCAACTGGATCCCTGAGAGCATCGGTAAAGGCCGTTTCGGCAACTGGCT
>OLRA01000657.1_pt1 | contig 46542 bp, 56 predicted proteins | sample 1673011 | NCBI WGS metagenome assembly OLRA01 (sample SAMEA3136746, study PRJEB25190) | human gut metagenome | reverse complement strand
ATTCTACAAATCCTTTAACTTCGTTCCACATCTCATCGGTGACTTCACCGTCACCGCCGAATAGAGCCACTTTGGCGATTTCCTCTTGATCGTCAGGAAATGGTGTGGCGCTTTCTTCCCAACCCATTAAATAATCGGGAGTTGTATTCAGCGCATTGGCGATTGCTTCAATCTTGCTTGATGGAATATTAGTAATAATACCGTTTTCGTATTTATGTATTGTTTGTTTTGTAGTGTGAATGCGAGCTGCCAATTCGTCTTGCGTTAGATTTTTGTCCAGCCGCATTTCTTTTATTCTTTGACCAATAGTCATTTATGGCACCTCCTTTTTCTAAATTATACAACGCACAGAGTAACCTGTCAAGAAATATTTTTCAAGAAAATTGCAAGAAATAACTTGACAAGTTACATTCACGGTGGTACAATGAGAGTAACCTGATAAGTTACGGAGGTGATAACATGCTGAACAGGGCGCTATTCAAAGCAGAATTGGTCAAGAACGGATACACATTTAAGTCGATGGCAAATGAGATCGGTATTTCAGAGCGGACATTTTCCACGAGGGTAAAAACCGGTGACTTCGGCTCTTCTGAGATTGACATTATGGTCGATCGTCTTCACATCAAGGACCCGAGACCTGTTTTTTTTGCTCAATTAGTAACCTGACAAGTTACTATCGGCCAGCCTTTAGATAAGCAGCAGGCAGCGGGGAAATATTTTTTCATTTCTCTTTCTTTCTTTTCTTTTTTGATTTCCCGCACGCCCGCCCACCCAACATCACATTTATCGCAGCGGGTGGTCTGCTGCTGATTTAAGGGCTGGCAAATAAAAAAAGACCAACTGCTGGCACAGTCGGTCAAAGGAGTTGATAGTCAAAAGGCATACACACATATCAACACCTATAGTATAGGCGTTGAGAGAGAAAAAGTCAAGGCATACGGACAATCCGGCCTTGCGTAATTCTTAATGAGGTGAACGAAATGAAGAAAGAACTGACCACCGTGATCATGGTTATGGTGGATGGCAAGGTTAAGCCCTTGGAGGACTTGACGGAAGAAGAACACAGCCGCATGCTGGCGGCGATGGCGCACCGGCTCACAGAGAGCATGAGCGACTACTACGCCCAGCACCCGGACGAAGTAAAGGAGTTGGCGAAGATATGACCAGACGAGAAAAGACAGGGATAGTGCTGGTGGTCACCGGATTTCTGCTGGTGCTGTTTGGCTGTTGTATGGTGGTGGACAACATCTATTGGTGGGTGTCTGTGGCAATCAGCGGCACAGGCTGCGCATTGATCGCCCTGGCGGTGTTCGTACTGCCTAAGGACGAGGACGAGGCCCGACAGGACAAGCAGCTGGTGGTTGAAGATGATAAGGATAGAGTGGTGCTGCTGGCGCCGCTGACAGATTTTGATGTGGCGTATCTACGCGCCTTAAAACTGGGAAAGGACAATGAAGATGAGTGAATATATTGATCTGGTGATTTTAACCAACGGCAATGTGTGCCGGGCCCCCGGGTTCAGCGAAATACGGTCCGGTTACAGAGTGGCCGTGCAGGGCTGTACATACGATGTGCTGGATGCTGTGTCTGTATCTGCGAGCGAGGCTCTGCTGACGCTGCCTAAGGCGTATGGGTTTGTTCGCCCGCTGAAGTATGACGAGGACGAGCAGGAGGAGAATGCCGATGTATGACAAAGAGGCGGGCGTGATCGCCTGTGACAGCTGCGACATGGCCATTGAGGGTTATGGTTTCTCCATCGGTGCGGGCAACGATGAGCCCAGCGGTAGCTACTGCTGGGAATGTGCTTGCGAGAAGCTGGAGCAGCTGCTGGACGAGAGCAACAAGGAATCGACCATTGTGCGGCGCAGCGAAAACTGGCTTCGCAGCTGCTACGACCTGGGGGTGATCTGATGACCAGCGCAGAGATGGACAAGTTTGTGCAGGACTACGGTTTTTGCCCCCAAGACTGCGACCCGGAGGCGCGGGCTGAGGCCCGCATTGTACTGAATATTGATAAAGGAGAACGATATGGCGACACTGTATGAACTGACCGGCCAGGCAGCCCAGCTGATGGAGCTGCTGGAAGCCGGAGAGATTGACGAACAGACGGTCCAGGACACACTGGACAGCATGATGGTGCCGGAGAAGTTGGAGGACTACGGTATGGTGATCCGGCAGCTGACGGCGGATGTGGAGGACTACAAGCGAGAAAAGGACTTCTTCGCTGATAAACAGAGGCGGGCGGACAACGCCATTAAGCGCATGAAGAAGACCCTGGCGGCGTACCTAGCTGCCACCCAGCAGGATAAGGTGCAGGCCGGACGGTTCGTACTGACCAGTACCTCGAGCAAGTCGGTGGATGTGTTCAACCTGGCAGCGGTGCCGGCAGAATACATGCAGCCCCAGCCGCCCAAGGTGGACAAGCAGTCTATCCGCAATGCTCTGTTGGCGGGGGAGACGGTAGCCGGTGCGGCGCTGATTGAGAACCCCGGCTGCGTGATCAAGTGAGGTGAATGGAATGGAGAACATGAAGATATATGAGGCGGTGCGCAAGGTTCCGGACAGCGCCAAGAAGAACATTAGCGCAGGCCGCTTAAAGGGCATGACTGATATTAACCCAATGTGGCGTATCAAGGCACTGACGGAGCAGTTTGGCCCTTGTGGTATCGGTTGGAAGGTGGAAGTCAGCCGCACATGGCAAGATCTGGGTGCGGACGGCGTGGTGACTGTGTATGTGCAGCTGCTGCTCTATGTGAAGTACAACGATGAATGGAGCGCCCCTATTCCGGGTATTGGCGGTTCCTCGTTGGTGGCTAAGGAGAGTAAAGGCCTGTACACCTCCGATGAGTGCTATAAGATGGCTTATACGGACGCTCTGTCTGTGTGCTGCAAGATGTTAGGGTTCGGTGCAGATGTGTACTGGGCAGCTGATCGGACAAAGTACCAGCAGGTGCAGCCCCAGGACATGAAGAAAGAACAGGCACGGCAGCAGGCAGCGGAGAAGATCAGCCCGGACCAGGTGGCTATTCTAAAAGAAAATGCAGAGAATGAGCGGGTCAAAAAGGCCTTGGCCTATTACAAGGTGAGCCGCATTGAAGATCTGACCCGGCACCAAGCTGATAAGATCTTCATGAAGCTGGGCCTATAAGATGAAAATCGAATTCAAAAAGGAAGAGTTGGTGCCCACTATGGCCAAGGTGGGGGCGTTCATAGGCTCCCTGGCAGAGCAAAAGGACTATGTACTGGAGATTAAGCCAAAGCCGAAACGCCGGAGCCTGGATGCCAACGCCTACATGTGGGCATTGATCGGCAAGCTGCAAGCGGAGTTGGCCAAGAATGACCCGCAGATCACCAAGGACGAGATCTACCGGGGCTATGTGCGGCAGTATGGCAAATCTGTGGAATATCAAATCCCGGACAGCGCCGTGAATGCCATGACGAAATCATGGGGGAGAAACGGCCTGGGCTGGACAGCGGAGAAAGTGGACGATGGGATCTATCCGCGCACCTCGCTGGTGCGCTTCTACTACGGCACCAGTTGCTACGGAACAAAGCGCATGGCCCGGCTCATAGACGCTGTGGTGCAGGACTGCAAAGCACTTGGCATTGAGACTATGACGCCGGCGGAGCTGGCGCAGCTGATGTCTGCTTGGGAGGAACGGAAACGGTGAAGAAAAGCATTATTCAGCCGGAAGAGCCCCGGCAGTGCTACCTATGCGGCTCTGTGCGGGCCCTGGAGCGACACCATGTATTCGGGGCATATAACAGAAGGAAAAGCGAGAAATACGGCTTGACGGTGCTCCTGTGCCATAATTGCCACAACGAGCCGCCGAGAGGTGCACACCACTGCAAGCAGACGATGGATTATTTACATCGGGTGGGGCAGCAGGCATTTGAAGATACCTACCCGGACAAGGACTTTATATCTATTTTTGGGAGGAATTATCTATGATTAACAGTGTTGTAATTATGGGTCGACTGACCTACGAACCGGAGCTGAGAGCCACGCCCAGCGGCGTCTTCGTTGTGCGGTTCCAGGTGGCTGTGGACCGCAGCTATCAGAAGGCAGGCGAGGATCGCAAGACGGACTTTATTGATGTGACCGCCTGGCGCCAAACTGCGGAATTCGTATCTAAGTATTTCCATAAAGGCTCCATGATCGCTGTGGAGGGCTCTATCCAGACGGATAACTTCACCGATAAGGACGGAAACAAGAGAAAGAGCGTGCAGCTGGTGGCCAGCCAGGTGTCCTTCTGCGGCTCAAAGGCAGAGAGTGGCGCGCAGACTGCAGCACCCGCACCGGACGCAGAGTTTGAGCCGATTGATGATGATGACGACCTGCCGTTTTAAGGAGTAGATATGAGCAATCAGGGTTGGGTGAAAGCCTACCGGCAACTGCTGGATTGGGAGTGGTACACCGATGTACCCACATTCAAGCTGTTCTTGCATTTATTGCTTATCGTCAACAGGGAGCCGCAGCAATGGCGAGGCCAAACGCTGAGCAGCGGCTCCGTGGTAACCTCCATCAGCGCTTTGGCAAGCGGTAGCGGGCTGTCAGATATGCAAGTGAGAACGGCGCTGAAACACTTGCAAAAAACTGGTGAGATTTCCAAGAATGTAACAAACAAAAATACCGTTATTATCCTGCGTAACTACGCCAAATATCAAGGGTCAGCAGACGATAGGCAACAAGCAGATAACAATCAAATAACAAACAAACAACAAACAGATAACAATCAAATAACAAGCGCTTTCTATAAACAAGAATGCAAGAATGAAAGAATAGAGAAGGGGAGAGAGCGCGCGAGCGCGTGCACGCCCGCAAAATTATATGGCGAGTTTAAGAATGTGCGATTAACCGACGAGGAATATGCGAAGCTGAAAAAACAATTCCCACTTGATTGGCAGCGGTTAATCAAGAACTTGTCCTTCCACATTCACAACACCCACAAGACCTATTACGACCACTTCTCTGTATTGCAGAAGTGGGGAACAGAGGACAGGAAGAACAGCGGGGCACTGCAAAGCCCACCGTCCTACGACCTGGAGCAGATCAAGCGGGATACCATGAACAACACAGACATCAAGTTTTAGGAGGAGCCTATGGATATGGAACTGAACAAACTGACACCACGGCAGGCGTTGATCTATGACGCACTGATCCCGCCCGGCATGCCGGTGCGTGGCAAAGAGCTGGCGCGGCGGACGCGCATTAGCGAGCGGGACCTGAGATCAGAGCGCAAGGCTATGCAGGAACAGGGCGTGCCCATCGTCACCGGTGACTTTGGGTACATGCTGGTGGATGAGAACAATCCGGAGCCGCTGCTGCGGTACGCCAAGCGGCTGAACGCTCACGGCGATGAAGAGCTGGCCACGGCAGCAATGGCCCAGCAGATTTATGAAAGGCTGGTGACAGCAAGATGATGGTAAGATTGACGATACCGGGAGAGCCACAGGGCAAGGGTCGGCACCGGGCTGTGCGCCGGGGTGACCATATTGCTACATATACGCCCAGAAAGACCAAGGACTACGAGGATGAGGTGCAGTTCTGCTACCGGCAGGCATACGGTGACCGGATGGCCTTTGCTGTTGATGAGCCGATCAGCGCAACGATCATTGCAGCGTTTGGCATTCCCAAGAGCACCAGCAAAAGGCGCAAGGTGGAAATGATGGCCGGCATGGTATTTCCCACCAAAAAGCCGGATACGGACAACATCGCCAAGATCGTGCTGGATGCACTGAACGGCCTGGCCTACCCGGATGACAAGCAGGTGGTGGAGTTGCAAGTGCTCAAGACCTATGACTTGGAGGGTTATGTGGAGGTCGAGCTGCGGAACTGGAGGACACGGACAGATGGCTGAACAATGTGCATTCTATGTGCGCTGTGATCGCTGCCAGTATGGCCGCAACCTGGGCAGCAATGAATACGGCTGCCGCAAACACCTGGCACCTGACGGTAAGACGATACACAGGGGGCAGTACAGCTGCGAGAATGGGAGAGAGAAAGAATGGCAAAAAACAAAATAACGCACGAATGGAATGAAGATGGCACGGCAATCATCTTCACCGGAAGCCAGAGACAGCCAACACTGGTTGAAATCAAAAATTACGCCGCTGATCTTGCGAGAACAACTGGGCAGTTTATCTCCGAGGGCGTATATGCAGCAGCGTGTGTCGTTGGTGGTGATTGGGCACCTCCGGAAGATCATCGCAGCGTAATGTTAGTGCAGTTTGACGAGAATTGCCCCATCTGCGGAAAGCCGTTTGTGCTGGACACGGATTTTTGCCCGGTTTGTCACAAGAAGTGGTATGAAGATTGAAAGGAGAAAAATAATGACTCGCGAAGAAAGAAAACCGACCGGTCTGCTGCACTCAGCAGATGAACTCAAACAGCTCATTGTAGAAAACCCGGATTTGCCGATTTTGGTATTTGCCGGAGACAATGCGAACAACGGTGACTACCCCTATATGAGCTGCAGCTATGTAAGTGCGGAAAAAGGAGAATTTCTTGACTGCGGACAGCAAATTGACGAGTGTAAGTGCTACACAGATAGGGATGACTTTGCAGACGATGTAGAAAATGTTCTGGCTGGAGAAGAACGGTATAGAGATTTGTCGGACGATGAATTTAATGCCCTCGTGGAACAAACAGTCAATGAGTACGATGAGTTTTGGAAACCTTGTATTCTATTGCATGTAGACGAATAAGGAGGACGGACGATGTGTACAGGAATGACAAGCTACCACCAGCACGGCTGGATAAGAGTAAAGGACAATCTTCCAGATACGATTAGACCTGTGATGATATACACGAAATGGGGAAGCGTGCGTCGCGGCTGGTATAGCCCGGAACTACAAGTTTGGTTTAATATGTACGGAACAACAATTAAGTCTGTCACTCATTGGCGAGAGCTGCCAGACCCGCCGAGAACGGAGGGTGAGATTTGAAGATTAACAAAATCAAAATTGATGTTGTATCTACAACAAATCAAGCAATACGATTTGTTAAATCAAATCCCTGCCATATTTGTTCGTGTGAAAGTTTTTGCAATATCAAATACAAAGGAACTTGTCAGATTTGGAAAAATCTAAAAGCTGCGCTAATTGATGTTCAGGAGGTGGAAGAATGACAAATTTTGAAAAAATAAAAAATATGAGCATTGATGAAATGGCAGAATGGCTTGAAGATACACTGTCAGGTAATCTTTGTTATCTATGTGCTGAAAAAGATATTGATAAATGTGGCTATTTTGAGAAAGATTTGGAAAGCAGAGTAACAATGTGCGTTAAAAACAGAAAACTATGGCTTGAAAGCGAGGCGCAGGAATGACAAACTACGAAAAAATCAAAAATATGACCCATGAGGAAATGGCAAACCTCATTAACAAGATAGTTGCATATTGCTTCAATGATGGAGAGTGCATAAGTTGTCTTTCAATTATAGGGGAATGGCTTAATAGCGAGGTAGAAGAATGACAATACAAGAAATCATCGAAAGCATCATCCACTCGTTAATATATAACAATGATAGCATACCAACAACGCAAGATGATTTGCAGACCATAAAAGAAGCACTTGAAAAGCAGATACCTTACAAACCATATAATTTCAGCTTAGAGACAGGCGGTTATGTTCTTGTTTGTGGTAATTGTAACGGCATTATGGATTTACTACAAGGTGAATTAAACTACTGCCCTAATTGCGGGCAGGCAATAGATTGGAACGATTTTGAAGGAGAAACGAAATGAAGAAAGCAATGTTGAGCCAGCCGATGGCTGGAAAGAGTGAGGCGGAGATTATCGCTACAAGAGAAAAAGCAATCCAAGCATTGAAGGAAAGAGGATATGAGGTCGTGAACACGCTGTTTACTGATGAGTGGTACAGCGATAAGGCAATGAAAGAAAGAGGTGTTGTCAATATCCCGCTGTGCTTCCTTGCCAAGTCGCTGGAGAATATGAGCAAGTGCCACGCTGCTTACTTCTGCCGTGGCTGGAGGCAAGCCAGAGGCTGCCGGATTGAACATCTTGCAGCGGTGTTATACGGATTGGAGATTATCTGCGAGGAGGATGAATAATGAACATTCAACTGGACGAGCAGGCACTCATGCCTGTGAGAGCACACGATACGGACGCAGGGCTTGACCTGCTATCACCGGTGGACACTGTAATTCCGGCACACGGAGCGGTGACAGTTGACACCGGGGTACATATTGAGTTGCCGCCAAATACCGCAGGCTTTCTCAAATCAAAAAGCGGATTGAATGTTAAGTACGGCATTACAAGCGAGGGCGTGATTGATGTGGGCTACACCGGAAGTATCGCCGTCAAACTGTATAACCACAGCGGTATGGATTATGTTGTGCGCCGTGGGGACAAGATCAGCCAGCTGGTGGTGGTCAAGATCGACACTCCGGAGCTGGTGCTGGTGGACAAGCTGGCAGACACCGAACGCGGCAACGGCGGGTTCGGGAGTACAGGTCGCTAAGGAGGCACCCAATGTCAAAGTCAAAGCAGAAGAGCTACGGAGATGCCAAGGTTATCTGTCCTTACTATGACAGCCAGGAGACGGTACAGATCAACTGTGCACCGGCAGTGTATGATAGTTCCGGGCTGCGTGTGGTATTCCGGTCTAAGGTCAAAAAAGATGAACACATGCGGTCATTCTGCACCTCTTACTGCTGGAAAGGCTGTCCGCTGGCACAGCTGCACGATGACGCATAGCAATGGTATCATCGGGGGGGTGACGAAAGTCACCCTCTTTTTGTTATGCTAAATCATAGTGAGGTGATCAAGTGGACTGGAATAGGGTGAGGCGTGAATATGTCTCCGGCAGTAAGAGCCTGCGGACCCTGGCAGACGAGTACAGCTGTTCACAGTCCACGCTGCGTAAGAGGGCAGCTAACGAGAAGTGGACGGAACAGAGGAACGACTACCGGGCCAAAGTGGAACAAAAATATATGGATATGTCTGTGGAGCAGGAAGTAAAGCGCGTTGAGCGGCTGCACCGCCTTGCGGACGATCTTATGGATAAGTTGGACCAAGCCATAAAGGAGCTGAATGAAATGTGCTCCGTGGAGCATCAAGACGGCGAGTACAAGGTGGTGCGTGTGCCAGGTGTGGCTGTGGACCGTGCCGGTGCAAAACAGATTTCTTCCAGCTTGAAGGATGTGAAGGATCTTCTGAATGTGCGTGACGATGTGGCATCCGGCGCACCGGAGGTGCAGGTGGTGTTGTCAGACGAGGTGAAGAAGTATGCCAAGTGAAGTGTTGGACCTGGGCACGCCACAGCCTAAGCAGGTGGAGTTCCTGACAGACACTCACAATGTTGTTGCCTTTGGTGGTGCCAGAGGTGGTGGCAAAAGCTGGGTAGTGGACTGCAAGGCTAAGGTGATGAGCTACGCCTGCCCGGGTATTACGCAAATTATTGTGCGCAAGACTTATCCTGAGCTGACGGAAAATCATATTGTGCCACTGACCAGGGCGTTGCAATGCTATCATCCGGATAGGCACCGGCGTTTGGCCGTGTACAACGACAGTAAGAAGACGATCACATTTCCTAATGGCAGTCGCATATTGTTTCGCTATTTGGAGCGAGAGAAGGACCTGGGCCGCTTCCAAGGTACGGAGTGCGATATCATGTACCTGGACGAGGCCACGCAGTTCACGGAGGATATGTTCAAGACTTTGTGGGCTTGTGTGCGTGGTACAAATAGCCATCCCAAAAGAATGTACCTTACCTGCAACCCTGGCGGTGTTGGTCACCAGTGGGTCAAGCGACTATTCATTGATCGGGTGTACGATGAGAATGAGAACCCGGAGGATTATTCATTCATACAGTCGCTGGTGACGGACAATCAGATATTGCTTGAAAACAGCCCAAAGTACCTTCAGCAGCTGGACGCACTGCCTGCCAAGGTGCGCCAGGCATGGCGGTATGGTGACTGGAATGTGTTTTCGGGTCAGTTCTTCGAGGAATGGCGGAATAACCCGGACCACTATACAGACCGTAGGTGGACCCATGTGATAGATCCGTTTGATATTCCTGCCGACTGGAAGGTGTATCGCTCGTTCGACTGGGGGTACAGCAAGCCATTTTCTTGTGGTTGGTGGGCTCAGGGATATGATGGTGTGGTGTACCGCATTAAGGAATGGTATGGCTGCACTTCACCGAACGATGGACTGAAACTACCGGCGGATATCGTGTTCCAGAAGATCAGAGAGATAGAAACGCATGACCCGCTGCTGGCGGGCCGACATATTACCGGCGTAGCAGACCCTGCTATCTTCGCCAAGGATGATGGGTATTCCATTGCGGAGACGGCAAACAGACACGGTGTGTACTTTGAGCGCGGCGATAACACCCGAATAGCCGGGTGGATGCAGTGCCATTACAGGCTGATGTTGGATGAGCGTGGGTACCCGATGATGTATGTGTTCAAGAATTGTAAGGACTTCATCCGAACCATTCCTTTGATGATGTATGACGAACACAAGGTGGAGGACTTGAATACGGAACTCGAGGATCACGCAATGGATGAGTTTCGTTATTTCTCTATGTTGCAGAAGATACCGCCCAGGCGGAAGATACCGGCCAGAGCGCTGGCAGACGACCCTCTGGATCAAATGAAGAAAGGATATTGATTATGGCTAAGCAAAAGAAAAAGCCGAGTAAGGAAGAATTTATGCAGCACGCCCAGGGGCAGACGGAGCCGCAAAAGAAGCCGGAAGATGCCGTAGCGCCCGCTGCTGATGAACGGTCTGGTGACCCGATCAAACAGGCGCAGCAGCTGGTGGACGAAATGTCAGCCGAAGAGCCGGAAGAGGAAGAACTGCACACCATTACAGAAGAAGATGTGCAGCGGGCTATGGAGCTGCTGAATAAGTACATGGCTGGTAAGGCGTCCGTAGATGCCCGAGTGGTGGCCAACCAAAACTGGTGGAAGCTGCGACATTGGGGCAACTTCAAGTCAGATCACGGCAAAGAGGGTGACAAGCGCATTAAGCCGGCGTCTGCATGGCTGCATTCCTGCGTGGATAACAAGGTCGCTGACTATATGGACAATTTCCCTGAGCCCAATATTCTGCCGCAGGAAGAAGGCGACAAGGAGACGGCCAAGCAGTTGTCTGCCGTGGTGCCGGTGGTGCTGGATGAGAATGGCTTTGAACAGGAGTTTGACCAGGCAGTGCACTCCAAGGTCCTGAACGGTACAGGCATATACGCTGTGGTGTGGGATCAGGACAAGCTGAATGGCCTTGGCGATGTGAGCGTTAAAAAGTGCGATATCCTGAATTTTGCTTGGGAGCCTGGGATTGAGAATATCCAAGACTCGGCCAATCTGTTTCATATCACTTCTGCCAATAACGATGTACTGGTGTCTCAGTATCCGCAGCTGAAGGACCGATTATCCTCTATGCACAGTGTGATACAAACAGAGTACCAGTTTGATGATACGGTGGACAAGAGCAATCGCAGTCAGGTGGTAGACTGGTACTACAAGGTGAATGTGGACGGCAAGAATGTGGTGCACTATGTGAAATTCTGCAACGGTGTAGTGCTGTATGCAACTGAGAATGACCCAGAACGGAAGGATACCGGGCTGTATATTGACGGCAAATATCCCTTTGTGTTTGACCCGCTGTTCCGTGTGGCCGGAAGTCCTGCCGGATATGGCTATGTGGACCTCTGTAAGGAACCGCAGGAATATATTGACAAACTGTCCCAGGCGATGTTGGAAAACGCGATTTGGAGCTCTGTGCCGCGCTATTTGGTGCGTGACGATGGTGAGATCAACGAAGACGACTTCGCGGATACTTCCAAGCATTTCATTAAGGTGGGTAACAATGTGGGCCAGGACACCTATGCGCCAATCGTGATCAATGGCATAGACGGCAACGCCTACAATGTGCTCATGCACAAGATTGACGAGATGAAGGAGACCAGCGGTAACCGTGATGTGTCCAGTGGCGGTACAAGCAGCGGGGTAACGGCAGCCAGTGCAATCAGCGCTATGCAGGAAGCCGGGAGCAAGACTTCACGCTGGCAAATCAAGGGTACATACCGGGCATACAAGGAGATCATCTTGATGGTGATCGAGCGTATTCGGCAGTTCTACGATATGCCTCGTGTGTTCCGTATTACCGGCGCGGATGGATCTGTATCGTTTGAGACCTTCTCCAATCAGAATATGCAGGAGCGGCGTATTGAAACGCTGTTTCCGGACGATGAGTATTACCAAATGCCCAACTTCGATGTAGATGTATCAGCCAGCAAGGCCAGCCCTTACAGTAAACTGGCTCAAAATGAGCTGGCAGTGCAGATGTACAACCTGGGCGTGTTGAACCCGCAGAACGCAGATCAGGCACTGGCACTTCTGGATATGATGGATATTAACCACAAAGACCGCATAGTGCAGCGGGTCCAGGCAAACGGTACGATGTGGCAAACGATTCAGCAAATGACACAGGCACTGAACACCAGCAATGAGATCATCAAGCAGTTGACTGGTCAAGATCTGATGAGTGGTCAGGATATGACACCGGGTGCAATGAGCGGTGCGGCGGTGACAGACACGCAGTCGGTGGACACAACGCCGACCGCCAGCGACAGCTTAGGTAACACAGACAAATACCAGGACAACTCTCTTGCAACGCAGGCACGCAAGAGAGTAGCCACAAGCACGAGTCCGGAATAATGACTACGGTACATATTGGTGCTTGCGCCGTAGAACTGAAAGGCCACGCCGATGCGCCACGCAACGAACAGGATCATGACCTGGTATGCGCTGCTATTTCTGCCCTTACCTGCACGCTGGCGGAAGTCGTGCGTAGGGCGTATGTAGCTGGCGCTCTACTGTGTGAACCACAGATCAAGATTTCTCCGGGAAATGTGTGTATTTGTTGCGCACCGATGGCAAATGAGAGTACGGTGCTGGCAGCGTTTACCTTTTTTCGGTGCGGGATGGAAATACTGGCCGAGAGCTATCCGGGGCACATCCAAATAAGCTGAAAGGGGGGGTGACATGATCGCCCCCTCTTTTGTTATTATGCGAGTAAAGGGTTCGTCCACCTGATACGGACAGAAAGGAGTTCCTATGAGAACAGACAAATTAATGCCCATGTTGCTGCAGCTTTTCGATGGTGAGGGCGGTGCAGCAGACGGCACTGGCAGTGCGCCCGCCACGCAGAACAATACGGCAGACAATACTGCGCCCGCCACGCAGGATGGTGCTCATGAGAGCACAGCGGAAGACCTTGACAAAGAGTTTAAGGCTCTGATTAAGGACAAGTACAAAAATGCGTATCAAAAGCACATCAACGCTGCAATGCAAAAGCGGTTCCGTGCTGATGAAGCCGCACAGGCACAGTATGACAGGGTGTTGCCCCTGCTTGATATGCTGGGCGAAAAGTACGGCGCAGACGCTACGGACCCGGAGGCACTCATGCAGGCCCTGGAAGACGACAACAGCTTTTACGAGCAGGAGTCAGTGGAGAAGGGTGTGCCAATCGAGTCACTGAAGCAGATGCACAAGCTGGAGCGTGAAAACGCTGCATTCCGCCAGGAAATGCAGGAACGCGAACGGCAGGACGCAGCAGCACAGCAGTACCAGCAATGGCTGGACGAGAGCGAGGCGGTCAAGTCCTTGTATGGGGACGCATTTGACTTGGATGCAGAACTGGCAGATCCTGAGTTTGTCTCTCTGTTAAAATGCCCCGGCATCACGCTAAAGACTGCCTTTGAAGCACGCCACCTTACCGAGCTCACCGGTGGCGCAATGCAGTTTGCCGCTCAGAGTACAGCGAAAGCCGCTGCAGACACGATCCGCTCACGCGGTCATGTGCCGAAAGAGAACGCATCTTCTACCGCTCCTGCGGTCAAGACTTCTGTCAACATTGCTGCCTTGACAAGAGAGCAGCACCAACTCATCAACAAGAAAATTGCGACAGGGGAATTGAAAACGCCGGAGGATATCAAACGATTCCTTAGCGGCAAGTAAAAACCGATCCTCTGTCAGAAACGGAGGAAACATGAATAAGAAAATGAACCTGCAGCTGTTCGATGGCACCGCCAACATGGCTGCAACGACTGACACCGGCCTTGCGGCTGAAATCAAGGAATATTACATTAAGGAGCTGCTGGAGAACGCCAAGCCCAAGTTGGTGCATGGTCAGTTCGGGCAGAAAAAGCCCATTCCGCGCGGCTCCGGCAAGGTAGCAGAGTGGCGTAAGTTTTCCAGCTTGCCGCCTGCTCTTACCCCGCTTGTTGAAGGCGTAACGCCTAATGGCACCAAACGGACTGTGACCGCCATTAAGGCCACTGTGAGCCAGTATGGTGACTACATTAAGCACACCGATATGCTGCAGACTGCCGCGTTCGATAATGTGATCGTGGAGGACTGCAAAGAGCAGGGCAACCAGGCGGGCAACACCATTGACCTGGTGACACGAAATGCTATGCAGGCAACCACCAGCGTGGCTTATGCCGGCGGCAAGACTTCTCGTGATACACTGACTGCGGCTGACAAACTGACCGTGGCTGATGTAAAGAAGATGGTCAACGAGCTGAAGCGTCGGGATATTACCCCCATTGATGGCTACTATGTCTGCATTATCCACCCTGATGTGGAGACGGATATTATGCTGTCCAGCGAGTGGGAGGAAATGCACAAGTATGCGGATACCACCGCTCTGTTCGAGGGCGAGATCGGTAAGATTGGCAAGTGCCGTTTTGTCGACTCTTCCAACGCTAAGATTTACAAGCAGACTTCCGGCTCCAAGCTGGCTGTGTACGGCACGCTGTTCCTGGGCGCCAATGCTTACGGCGTTACCGAGCTGGATGGTCTGGGTCTGGACTATATCGTTAAGCCGCTGGGTTATGGCGATGATCCGCTGAACCAGCGTAGCTCCACCGGCTGGAAGGCTACGCACGGTGCAAAGATTCTGAACGAGTATGCCATCATTCGTTTTGAGAGCTGTAGCTACCGCAGTGCAGACACCAGCACCACGGAAAACTGATTGGAGGACTATTAAGAATGGCTGAGAAGAAAGAAACGGCTGAGAAGAAAGAAACTGCACCTAAGTGGAAAATGGTGCCTGTGCTTATTCCGCTGGACCCGATGAACAACGAGAGCCACATGTTTGCTTCTGTGGCGGGCGTTGGCTCATATCAGATCGAGCGTGGTGTCCCGGTAGAAGTGCCGGAGCCGATTGCAGAGGTAGTCAACCGCAGACTTCAGATGGATGCAGAGAACGCCAAGCTAATTCAAAAGCTGGCTGCACAAGCAGCCGGTATGTAACCGACAAAGGGCGGACGGAATATTCCGTCTGCCCTTTTTACTATGAGGAGGGAACAACAATATGACGATTGCGGAAGCAGTCAACCAGGCGGACAAGCTGTGCCCCAACACGACCTTTTCGATGAACGAAAAAATCGCCTGGCTGAATAGACTTGATAAACAAATCAAATTGGAAATTATGGACGCCAGAGAGGGCGCACCTGCCTTTGCCGGGTACACGGAGAAAACGCCGAATACCCAGGAACTGCTTGTGCCGTCTCCCTATGACGAACTTTATATACATTACTTGCAGTCCCAAATGCTGCTGTACACCGGTGACTTCAACCGATACAGCGCTGTAAATTCTGTATTCAATACAATGCTGGCCTCATTCCGTAACCAGTACAACCGCACGCACGCGGCCAAGAATGTGCCGCTGCGCTTTTAGGAGGTGCGAGTATGCAAAGACCAGTGCTTAGCAATGTGAGCAACAACCGAGAGATGATCTCCACATTCCTGGGCTATAACCACCGAGTTGTGCAGCAGGCTGGCGAGTTCTTTAATACCGAGAATATCACCTTGGACGACTACCCTATGCTATCCAATCGCGCACCGATGAACCGGTACAAGTATCCGGAGTTTGATGGCGAGGTTGTAGGTGAAATTTATACATTAGATGGTGATGAGCGTGTGTACAATCGGATGTCGATTGTGAATAGTGCGTTTCAGGTCCACAAATATGGCAAAGCAGGGGACGAAATAGGAAGCTCTTTGGAACCGAAAATTGTAGTTTGGAGGGTTATGACCATTCGCTACTTTATTCGTTTTAAGGCGGCATTGAAAGAAAAAATTTCGGTAAGATTAGGACCAGATGGTTCGGATCCGTATGGTTTCGATGATGCAGTTTCGTATGTTGGATTTGAAGCTGCTCTGTATGGTGATGTGTGTATTCATATTGGATCAGACGAACACACTTTTGATAATGGCGTTTTTTTTGCGCTTGGCAAGAATGTGAAGATGGAAACCGAAACGGATAAAGTCTTAGTGGTCGATACGATCTATAGGGAACATGAATTGGAAGCAAAAAGACCCATTTACAAGGACGAAACACAGCAGAACGCTTCTGATAAAGAAATTATTGATGCGTTAGAGCAGGAAAGCCTAAACCATACACAGAACGATGTAGATTGGCTTAATACACGTGATCCACGAGCATTTACATTCATTGATGTGGCGGCTTCCGGTAAGAATGTTGGCTGCCTAATCAAAAATCAGCAGATCACAGCAGCATTCAATGATGTTTTGTACTATGGCGGAGGTCATTATAGCTTCAGAGAAAAGCTGTCTGAATTGCAAGCCGTGGACGGCAAATTGCAGTTGTTAAACTTCGGTACGAAAATCCTAATCTTCCCATACGGATTGTATTTTGACACGGAAGAACCGGACAAGGGTGTGCTGCCGCTGGCCTTCGACAAGACGACTGACACTTATTTCAGCTGTGGTATGTGCAGTGCGGACGGTGCTCCGTACACGCGGTTGATATATAGTGCTGCAAAACCTGCCGGTGCTGCTGTAGGTACTTATGTTGTGCGGTCAAGCGGTGACCTAATGGCCGTGCGAGGCAATGGCGAGTTCAATACGGTTGCGGCTGCCAGCGCGTGGAAGCGGCAGGATAAAGACCCTGGCACAAAAGGCAATGACTATTGGCTGGATACCACCGGGACAACAGGTAGCGGACTTAAAAAATTTAGTCAGGGTACGCTATACAAAAATGAAGATGGTGCTTGGGTGGCAGTCGATAATGTGCTGTTTTCAAATACTTGGTTCTACGCATACTGGGTAGATACCACTAACGATGATGCACCTGTGTTCAAGGCTTATTCTGCCACAGCAGACGATTGGATCGCGGTTCCGGTGACCTATGTGTTTGTGGACACGACAGATATCAAAGACGATATACTTACTTCCATTAAGGCAGGTGATACGGTCAAGTTCTCGGTGTCTGCAGGCAAGAGTGTGTTCGTTACCGAATGGGCGAATGTACATTCTGTAGCCGATGACGGCAGCCGGCTGATTGTTAAGGGCCTTCGGCGTGCTATTGATTCCACATATCACTGTCCAAACAGAATAGAAAAAGTGCTTCCGGAATTTGACTTTGTCACTGTAGCACAAAACCGCGTGTGGGGCTGCAAGTACGGCAAAGATTCCGCAGGTAAGCATATTAACCAAATCTACGCCAGCAAGCTGGGCGATCCGACCAACTGGTATTGCTTCGAGAATACAGCATCTGACTCTTACGCATTGTCCCTGGGCGATGACGAGCCGTTTACCGGCGCAGTGTCCTTAAACGATATGCCGTACTTCTTCAAACAGAATAAGATCTATGGCATTTACGGCGGCTATCCGGCGGCATACCAACGCATTGCCATTGAAGATCGCGGCGTTGAAAATGACTGCTCCGGCTCATTGGCGGTGCTGAATGGAGCAGTATTCTATAAGTCGCTGGACGGCGTGTGTGTATTTGATGGCAGCACGGTGACCAACATTTCCGCTGCCCTGGGTAACACACGATACACAGAAGCCAACGCCGGAAGTTCCCTTGGCAAGTATTATATTTCCATGAAGAACGAGACGGACGGCGGCTACGAGACCTTTGTCTATGACCTGAATACCGGCCTGTGGGTGCGTCTGAACGGAATGCGGTATCTGCACTTTATCACGGATTACACCGGGTCGGTCTATGCAATGGACCCGAACTGTATTTTCCATGAGCTTGGCCGACACAACGAGACCGCTTTGTCCGGACTGGAACTGTACAAAACGGAAGACAAGGTGGAATGGTACGCGGAGACCGGTGCCATAGACTTTTCGTACCCGGATAAGAAGATCGTCAGCCGTATTAACCTGCGGGCTAAGATTGCGCTGGGCGCTGTGCTCAAAGCGTTTATTCAGTACGACAGCAGCGGGCAGTGGATCCAAATGGGTGTGTTGACCGGTAATGGTACACCGAAGACGGAAGTATTGAATATCGTTCCGCAAGCCTGTGATCACTATGCGCTGCGGTTGGAAGGCTGCGGAGATGTTCGGGTGATCAGTATTGCAAACACAATGACTTTAGGGAGTGACTTATGACTTTTAACATTGGCAAGCCGTCTGACGGCGTAACGGATAGTCAGCGGATACAGCGTCTGTATCTGTACCTGAACCAGATGGCAGATAAGTTGAACTATGCGCTGAACAACATGGATGAACAGAACCTGACGCGGACTTTTTTGGCGTCATTAACCAATGGCGGAGATAGTGATCAGCAGAGTACAAAAGGCCTGAAAACGGAGCAGGTAGACGAGATGATCCGGGACGGTCGGTCATCCGCTCTACTGTTCAGCGGGAGTACCGCAAAGGCTGGCGATACGATCACTCTGAATGACAGCGTGGACAACTACCGCTTTCTGCTTATCCGCTTTAGCAATAGCTGGATGCACGCCCTGTGCCCTATTCTGGACGGAGACCGTAGCTGCACTGCCGTTCGCGGATCGCATACGAACATTAGCGCAACAAACAGCTTTACCGTGTGGTCCGTGGACGGCGACTATGCAGGAAATAAGGTAACGATCGACAACTGCTATTCTGCCAATGTGAAAAGCGGCAGCGTGACGATCACAGCACGAACAATATCGTATATATGGGGGATCAGATAAATGGCAAAGAGCAAACCGAAGAAAAGCAAGCCCAAACAGACGGCTGCGCAAAAGAACCTAAGCAGCTGGACAAAAACAGTCAATAAGTATAGCGGCGGATGGACCAATTCCAAGGACTATAAAGCACTGATGAAGTCCAAGGAAAAGAAGGACATGGACGCCAGTGTCAAAGGCTACAATTCTCTGTTAAACGGCGGCTATGGCGGATATGCCAAGGCAAATGGCCTGACGGACTATACCGCCCGGCTGCAAAATATGTTGGGTGGCATCCTAAAGTCAAAGTTTTCTTATGACGCAGACAATGACGCTGCATACCAGGCCTATAAGGCACAGTACCAGGCGCAGGGCCGTAATGATATGCTGGACACTATGGGCCAGATGGCGTCAGCAACAGGTGGCTATGCCTCCTCTGCGGCGACTACGGCGGGTAATGCTGCCAACCAGGCACAGCTGAACAATCTGTCTAATATACAGTCGCAGCTTTTATCCCTGGCATATCAAAAGTATGACCAACAGCAGCAAGGCAAGCAGAACGCCTATGACCTTCTTGATAGTGTGAATCAGCAGCAGTATGGACGGTATCAGGACGCTGTGGGCAACGCCTATAACAAGATGGATTACAACACGAATCGGTTCAATACTTCCTATTCCAACGGTTACACGAAATGGAACGATGATCGCAGCTTTGCCTCCGGTCAACAGCAGTATTACGGCAACCTGAACGAGAGCCAGCAGGCACGCAAACAGGAAAGGGCTATTGCCGATCGGAATAACAAACTGCAGCGTAAAATTCTTAACAAGAAGTAAGGAGGAATTGGATGAGTTACAGTTCTAAGACCAGAAAAGCGCTTGGCAAGGTGAAACAGTCTGCGGCAACCAAGAATGCACAGAAAAACAGGAACGACTATGACAAAAAACTCAGCGCAATTGGACCTTACCGTAACGGTACATTCGCTAAGATGGTAGAGGGTGCGGTGGATGATATTCTCAATCGCCGTGCCCAGTCTTCCAATTTCGGCAACGCTGATGTGTTCGGCGATTATGCCAGAGACTATGCGGCGCTTTCTAAGCTGGCAGCAGCGGACACGCAGACTAACGCAGAAGAGAATATGGCCGGTGGCTATGACACGGACTACACCGTGCCTGCTGCCCAGCAGAGCTATATGAACGGATTGGCCGGTCAGAATGAGGACTTGCTGTCCAAACTGTCTACGGCAAACCAAATCCACTCCGGGGAAATGGATAATAAAGCCGCCGGTGGGCAGCGAGCCAACGAGGCCGGTGCGTTTGATTACCAAAAGTACCAGGACAAGGTGGAAGCTTTACAGAATGCACGCTCTCTGTGGGACGCAGCGGTGGAAAAGACCGGTGCGGTAGATAGCCAGGCATACAGTGATAACCTGTCCTTCCTTAGCGATATGGCTAAATACGAGGGCAACTTGGGTGAGAGCAAGGCGGACAGAGCGCTCTCCAAGTGGAAGGCTGATCAGGATTACCAGCTGGATGTACTGCAGTGGAAACGGCAGCAGGAGGAAGCTGCCAAGGCTGCAAAAGCTGCCAAGGCCGCAAAGGCTGCACGCTCTTCTCGCTCTTCCAGATCCAGTGGACGCGGTGGATACGGTGCTGGTTTTGACACTGGCGGTAAGAGAAAAAATAAGGTGAAGCCGGAATATCATGGCGTACCAAAAAGTGAGATACTCGCTTTGGGGTATGGCCCAATCAGCGAGGCAAAATTCGACTACCTTATTGATAGCAAGGCGGTTGAGATTAAAGAGGATAAAAACGGTAATCTGCATGTGAAAAAACGCAATGTGAGCATACCGCCCAATCCCGGGAAGCCGAACTTTAGTTTGGGTACAAAACTGTTTTGAATGGCGAGGAAAAACTATGGATATTAGAAAAAGCAAAAATTTTGCCAAAGTGGTACAGCATTCTGGTGCAGCTGAGCGCGTTGCTGAGGACACAAGAAAAAATTCCAGATTTTACGATCCGAAAAAGAAAAGATATGAGTATGACGACCCGGAAGAGGAGATCGCTGATGTATTGGCCCGCAATAGCTATAGGCGCAATGAAGTGCCTGAATATCATCAGCAGACGCCGGAGGAGAGCCTTGCACAGCGGCGCCAAATTATCCGTGCGGCCGATGATCGGAGCGATCTTGAACGCTTGCAGGATGAGCGTAGGTCCTATGCACGGCAGTATGGTGGCCAAACACGCAACACCATAGACAAGCTAATTGGTATCGCATTGGAGCGGACGGATAGCGAGCGCGCCGCAAAAATGCAAGAAGAAGCCGATCGGCACATGGCTGCGCTGGATGAATATGATAAAAAGATCCAAAAGATGGAGGAATACGAGCGGCGACAAAAAATCGTCGACAAATATTCGGATATTCCTAATCAAAAAGATTATGCTGCTAAGTCAAAGCAGATCGACAAGTCCAATCAGGACGATGTATATCGCAAGGTGAACGGATTGTCTGAGTCCATTGCGAGCGTTGCCAGTAATATAGGCACGGACAATGTGGCGATGTGGAATAACCGCATGACCAAAACGATGGACGATGAGAAATATCGCCAAATGACTGATGTGCAGCGGGGCACATACAATTATCTGTATAATACACAGGGCGCAGACGCTGCAAATGAATATATATCAGCAATTAGCAAGGATTTGCAGCAAAGAGCAACCGAAGCTGCTGTGGAGTCGCAAAAGGAAATGGTTAAAGACGGTGCTGTTGGTGCCACCGTGGCAAATATCGCTTCTGTTGGTGAAAATCTAATGAGTGCACCGGGTTTTATCACCAGAGCAGCAGCTAAAGCAACCGGCCATTCCGTAGATGATACATACGATATTTTTAATCTGTCCGGGAAGATGGCTAACGCTACTCGCGAAACGACCGCAGAAGAAATTGCGAATCAGGACTATTGGAAAGATAAAAATACTATTTTTGGAAACACCGGTTCTTGGATCTACAATGCAGGAATGTCTATGGCTGATTCGGTCGCTGCTATGCTGGTCGGCAAGAGTCTCGGCGTGGGCTTAGCAGGGGGTGAAACGAGTGGTGCAACACTTGAAAAGGTAAAGAACATTACTAAAAAAGCCACCTCACTGATCATGTCATCACAAATGGCAACGCAGACGGTTACAGACATGAAAGAAAAGGGCTTTTCTGACGATCGTGCGCTGGGCGTAGGTGCACTGTATGGCGCAGTTGAATATATCGCTGAAAAGCTCGGTTTAGGTGGGATCCTAAGTGCCGGCGGCAATGTGTTTGCACGCCTTGCAAAGAGTTTTGCGGCAGAGGGTTCGGAAGAAGTAGCAAGTAATATCCTTGATCGCATTGTCGATACACTGGCAAACGGCAACCAAAGCGAAATGATGGCTGCTTTTGATGAATGCCGTGCCCAGGGGTTGAACAATTCCCAAGCGCTTGCCAAAGTCGTGTCTATGGCCGGTCAAGAAGATTTATCAGCTTTCTTAGCCGGTGGCCTGTCCGGTATGGCGATGAGCGGCGCAAACGAAGCAATCATGTCTGGAGAACGGCATTTGCAGCAAGATAGCTATGGCAAGAATGTACGCAGTAACGGAAATGCAAAAAAGTTGATTGACGCCGGGTTGACAGCAGATAAGAATTCTAAGCTGTATCGCATTGCCGCCGAGCTGGATGATGCAGAGGATAGCGGCAAAACTATATCCAAGCGGCAGCTGGGAAAGCTGGCTATGGAAATGCAGACCAGCGATGATGCTGCGACTACGCAGGCTCAAAAGACCGTGCTGGAGGACGCTGTGCGCCAACGGCTGCAAGACAGCGGCGTTAAGAACGTGGACAAGGCCGCCAATCGCTTTGTGAGCAGCTATTTTGACGGCGAAGGGAAGATTAAAGGGGACAAGACCACAAAGGCCTTGTACGCCGAGCTGCAGGACAATAGCACTGACTGGGCACAATCCACTACCCGCAGTATGGCCTATGAAATGCTGCGTGGCGGTTCTTCTGCTGCATATATGAATGAACTGCTTGTAAACCCAAAAGCAAAAGGGTATAATGAGTTCAAGGACACCTATGGTGGTATCACTGAGGCTAAAATTGCCCAGTTGGAGCAGGAACGCTTAGAACAAGAACCTGCCGAACAGAGAGAGACTGAGCACGGCTCTGCGGACACGAGTTATAATGCGCTGGTCACTGAAGCTGCCGCGCCGGTGGATTTGCAGCGGGCAGAGCCTGTGCCGGAGAGCCAGGTGAAAGGCGTTCTTAAGGTGCAGGACGGCCATACCGTGGTTGAGCTGCAAGACGGCACAAAGACCACTACGGATTATTTGCAGTTCAACAACCCCAACACCAAGGCGGTTTACAAGAGCGCTGCCAAGTTTGGCTCCCTGGGCGCTTATGCACTGGTGAAAAATTACGACAGCAAGGTCAACCCTTATTCCTATCTGCACGCGGCGGAGAGCTTTTACAACGCCGGTGCGTCAGGCAAGATTACATTTGACCAGGCAGCCAATACACTGTCTGCACCGATTGAAATGGGGATTATGGACCGTGGTGCTGCCAATGAGTTGTTCCTGAGCGGTCAGGAGCAGTCTAAGGAGATCGGCACCACCAAGACCGCCGTTACCCAAGCAAATAAGAACCAGGGCGGCGTTGTAACGCTGACCGGAGAAGCTACGGTTACCCCGCAGGAAAAGGAAGTCCTGGATCGTGTGGCGGCAAAGACCAAGCTGGACATTGTGCTGGACGGCAGCCTGGAAAGCAACGATAACGGCTATATTGATCCTGCCAATGGCAAGGTGGTGCTGAACCCGGACAGTGGGCATATCTACGCCACGCTTATGCACGAGCTGGGCGAGTACACCCACGCCTACAACACGGCGGAAATGCTGGACGCCTGCCGGCCCATCGTGGAGTATATGCTGGCAACCGGCGATTATGCGCACGATGACAAGATTGACCTGCTGCAGAAGTATGTAGATGGGTACAGCGAGAACGGCAAGCAGTATTCTATTGAAGATGCCGTCAGCGAGATGATCTTTGACTTCATCAGTGGTGAAGCCAGCACGCAGGAGGGCGGCGAGAAGTTCGCCAAGTGGCTGGCGGAAAATACAGACCTGACCCAAAAAGAAAAGAAGTCCGTTATCGAAAAGATCAAGGACTTCTTTACAAAGCTGCTGGACGCTGTGCGCAGCGTGATTGAGGGACAGGGTACACTGAATACCGCTGCACGAGCCGGTCAAAAGGCGGCGCAGCAGGTGCCGGTGCTGGACGACTTCTTTAACGCACTGGACAATGCTATTGACAACCGACAAAGAATGCTGGATGGTGACACGGCGCAAAAAAACAGCACCGGAGAAAAAACCGGTGCAGATGTGCGCTTTAGTATCAATCCGGAGTTTGAAAAGAAATACGACCAGTGGGATAAGAAGACCTCCGGTTTTTCGTTCCGTGTAGGCACAACTTCCAAGGTGCTGCAACAGTTGGGCGTTGATAACCGCAAGATTTGGTGGGACGCTTCTAAGATCAAGAAAATCAAAGTCGATCACCCGGCTATGACAGACACGGTGATTAAACAAGTACCGAATATTTTGGAAAATCCCATTTTGGTGATGGAGTCTAAAACCAAGGAAGGTCGTTTGACCTTGTTCGGTGAAGTCTATGACCAAAAGAATGAACCGGTGCTCGCTGTACTGCTTTTGAACCCGACTGACCGGGGCGGAAATTCAATAAATATTCTGAAAGTGGCCAGCGCTTATGGAAAGGACACCAATGCACAAGGGCTGATAGACAACAGTAAGATTTTGTATGTGGAGCCAAATAAAAAACGAACCCAAAACTGGCTGTCGGTTAATAGGCTCCAATTGCCGTTACCCAGTTCCAGTTATGGGTTCGTTAACACCATTGTAGCAAACAAGCCGTCCGGTGTCAATACTCATTCTATGCAGAATGGGCAAAAAAATGCACAGAACGGCAAAAAAAACACCCGACATTCCTTGGAAGTGGACAGCCAGGGCAACGAACTGACGGAGGCGCAGCAGCGGCGGTATAAGAATGTGGCGCCGGAACTGCGGGACGAGGACGGTAAGATCAAACCGTTCTACCACGGTACTGCCAGAGCGGACCGGGTAGGTTATGTGTTTGACCCCAAGCGGGCAACCTCCGGGCCGATGGCGTATTTTACGGATGATCCGGATATTGCCACAAATTACAGCAGGGATAAAGCAGATACTTCTCTCGCCTATGATAGCGATTATGACAGCTACGAGACCCAGTTCCAGGTAAACGGCAAGCCGGTTACAGAATACTGGAACACCTTGACCGCAGCTGAAAAGAAAGCAATGACCGAGAAGATCAAGCAGGTCACGCTGGACGACAACGATAACATTGTCTTGGAGCCCGGCAATCAAATAGGCATTGGTAGCTTTAGCGACTACGAGCTGCACCGTGCCAAGGGCAATGCGCTGTCCGTACTGGTAGATATGTGGCTTGGTGATGGAAATCTTTGGAACGAAGAAAGCCGTTTCTTGGATGTGCTAAAAGCGGTGGGTATTGATCAGGCCCAGTACAACGACCCGGACTACCGGGAAGAAAAGGTGTATCAGGCTTATCTGAATATTACCAATCCGTACAATACCGGCAAGCTGGATCAGTCCTTTATTGATGATTTGCAGTCGTATGTGGACGATGCAGACATGAGCCGGTACGACACAGACAATGCCCAGGCGGATATGTGGGATAAGAACGGCATTCCTATTGAGGATTGGCTGGAGCGGTTGCAGGACGATTTGGACAACGGCACAACCCATGCTTGGACCACGGTCCCGGATGTAGTCACAGACTTCTTGAAGGACAGCGGCTATGACGGCATTGTAGATCAGGGAGGCAAAAACGGCGGCGATCAGCATACGGTTGCGATTCCGTTCTACTCCAATCAGATCAAAGAGGTTACCAATGGTAATCCTACCGACAGTCCGGATATTCGGTACTCAAAGCAAATAGAGGTTGACGAATTTGACGAGGCCGGATATGATGTGATTAACACCACCGGCAAAAAGGGATATGCGGACTTAAAGCGTGAGGTTATGACTTGGGACACAGACAGCCACATGAATGAGGTGCGCTGTATTACCATTGGCAGCGGATTTTATGCTTACAAAATGCTGGATACGCCCACAAGGGATATTTTAGTGTACAAACCACAAACCGCAACTACAAGGAGAGAGTACAATGAACTTAGAAAGTCAGTCAAGAACAGAAGTGGCAAAATTTCTTATCGAGCTGCTGATCTCATTGGAAGCCTCGGAGACGGCAATCGGGACAATAGTGACCTATTTGGGCGGAAGCAAAGAGGCGCTAATAACTATGATAAATTCGATAGCGAATCGGTGGAAAGAAAAAGGAACAGTAACGGAGGAAGAACTCCTGAAAATGTGCGTAATGATCAGCTGCAAAAAGGACTAAACGCTGACAGCCGCAAGTCCAAGAGCATTGACGACACCGGGCGTACCTCTCTGCTGCGGGATGACAAGCGGTTGGACGAGATGAACATTACCCTGCGCCAGGTGTTTGACAGTCAAGAGCTGGAGACCGGGCACCATACTTCCCAAACCCAGGTGCAGCGTGTAGCCCGGCAGCTGAAGAAGTCCACCGGCAGCAAAATGGACACTCCCCGCCTGATGGTGCAGCTGAAAGGGCTGTTTGACTACATTGGCAACAACGATGATGTGACCTTTTCGTCTGTCATGGACCAGGCAAAAGAAATTGCTCATGAGCTGCTGGATAGCACCCCGGAACACACGGTGCGTGACGAATACGCCCAGGAGGTTTTGGACACGCTGCGGGGTATGGCAATCACTCTGTCCGATGAGCAAAAGGCGGAGACGGCTTACCACCATGATCGGTATGGCAACTACCGCAAACGACTGTTTGGTGCGGTCAATCTGGCCAAGAATGGACAGCCTTTGGATAGCGCTTGGCAGGAGCTGGCTGAACTGTACCCGGGCACTTTTGATGCTGAGGAGAACAGCCAGAACATGCCGGAGAGACTGCTGGAGATCGTGGAGGAGCTGAAAGACTCTTATTATTCCTATGACGGTATGGACATGGACGATGCTGCCACTACCGTGGCCTATGATATTTTTGATGCGTACATGGACACCCCGGAGTATAAGACCTATGCTCAGCGGCAGAATGATCGCTTTACTGCGATGCAAAACAAATACCGCAAGCGGCTCCAGTCCGTTAAAGACGATTACCGCCAGCGGTATGAAGAGAAGCTGAAGGCGGTACAATCCAAGAGTCGGCAGGACAAAGCAGATATGCGCACCCAGTACGCCGATCAGTTGAAAGCCCAGCGGCAGCTTTACGCAGAACGGCGGCATCGTGATGTGGAAAAGCGGCGCAAGACGGTGCGGAAGAACAAAATCAAGAAGCAGATACTGGACTTGATGAGCCTGGCGGCAAACGGCGGCAAAGAGCGCCGGGTGCCCAATGGACTTCTGGACAGCGTGAAAGAACTGGGTCGGGCTGTGGTACTGGACGGCAAGGCCGGGGAGAGGCTGGACAGCTACCTGAATAAGGTGCGGGACGGCTTCGACAAAATAGAAGGCAATGATAGCCAAAAGACCGAGTATGCCACTCTGGTGGAGGACTACAACAATCTGTTTAAGGGACAAATCCTCCAGTTAAAGGAGAGCATTGGCGACAAGTCCATTAACGACATGACCGCTGATGAGCTGGAACAAACCTATCAGCTGATCCGGTCGGTCAAAAAGGCTGTTACCAACAGCAACCGCCTATTCAAGGCAGAGAAGACCGCTACGGTGGAGAGCCAGGGCCAGCAGATCATTCGGGAACTGAAGGGTAGTAAAAAGGATCCCAATGGTAAGAAGACCAACGAGTGTATCGAGTTTATGAAAGGCTTTGGCTACAACACCCTAAAACCGGAGTATTTCTTTGCAATGCAGGGCTCGCCTACGCTGCGTAAATATTTTCATAATTTGCGCATCGGTCAGGACACCTGGGCCAGAGATTGCTACGATGCGCGGCAGTATTCTCAGCGCATGAAAGAGAAGTACCATGCCTACAACTGGAACCAAAGAAGGACCTTTACCTTGGAGACCCAGTACGGCGAAAAGCTGAAATTCAATTTGCAACAGCTGCTCTATCTGTATGCGCTCAGTCGGCGCGAACCGGCAATGCAGCACTTGACCCAGGGCGGTATGGTGTTTGACAAGGTATCTACCCGCTCCAAGCGTGGCAAGCGCATTGTGGAGCTGACGGACAACACGGCGCACCCACTGACCGTAGAAGACATTGCCAAGGCCACGGATATGCTCACCAAGGAGCAGAAAGCCTACGCCCAGGATATGCAGCGCTATTTGGCGGATACGATGGGCGCTAAGGGCAACGAGGTATCTCGGGTGATGTACGATATGGACCTGTTTACGGACAGCGACTATATCCCTATGCGTTCCGCCGGTGATTATGTGCAGTATATTCAGGACAAGGCCAATGGTGACGCCAAGATCAAGAACAGCGGCTTTACCAATCAGCTGAATGTACACGCCAACAATGCCCTGGTTATTTCGTCTTTTGACGATGTGTGGGCCAATCATGTAAATGATATGGCATTGTATCATGCGTTCACACTGCCGCTGGAGGACTTCCAGCGGGTGTACAACTACCACACCCAGGTTGGCGAAAACGGTACGGTATCGCAGGCGGTGCGTGGCTATATGGACACGGAGTCCAAACGGTATATTGAGCAATTCATCCGAGACCTGAACGGCGGTGTGCGACCGGACAATGGCTCACGGTATGTGAACAAGGGTATCAGTCTGTTCAAGAAGGGCGCCGTGTTTGCGTCTGCTTCTGTGGCTATCCAGCAGCCGTCTGCGATCGCCAGAGCGATGGCGGTTATTCCAGCTAAGCATTTTGTGGCCACGACTGTTAGTAAGCGGGATTATGCACAGCTGAAAAAGTACGCCCCGGTGGCTATTGTCAAGGAGATGGGCTACTTTGACACCGGCATGGGCAAGACGGCCACGGACTGGATCAACGAAGACAAGCCGCGTGGATTTGGCCAAAAGCTGGGAGCGCTGTTTACGGATAGCGACTACCGGGACAGCGTGCTGTCTGCGCTGCCGGAAAAGGCGGACGAACTGACCTGGGCACATATCTGGAATGCCTGCGTACACGAGGCCAAAACAGATTTTCACCTGACCGGTGAGGCTGCATACCAGAAGGCCGGGAAACGGTTCTCTGAAGTAGTAGACCGCACCCAAGTGTATGACTCTGTATTTTCCCGATCGGGTATGATGCGTTCGTCTGATAACGCTATGAAGATGGCAACGGCCTTCATGGCTGAGCCTACCACTTCTCTGAACATGCTGGTGGACGCTGTGTACCAGGTGAAGAACGGAAATGCCCCAAAGTCCTATGGCGCAAGGGTTGTTGGATCGCTTGTGGCAGCTGCGGCGCTCAACGCTATTCTTCAGTCTATCGTTACAGCAGCACGAGACGATGATGACGACAAGACTTACCTGGAAGTGTACCTCGGTCAGCTGCTGCCGAATATGTGGAGCAACTTGAACCCGGCAGGACAAATTCCGATGCTGAAAGATGTAGTCTCTATTTTTCAGGGCTACGATGTGAGCCGGGCAGATATGAACCTGTTTGCGGATTTGTATGACGCTGTACAGGCCATGGATAGTGATACCATCAGCACTGCCCAGAAGATCAACCGCTTGGCCGGCGCCTTGTCCGCCTTTGTCGGTCTGCCATACAAGAATGTGGCCCGGGATGTGCAATCTGTATTCAATGTGATCCACAAGGCCACCTTGGATATGCACACAGGCGCAACCGGCACCAAGGAAGTGTTTAATGACGAGATGAAGGGTCAGCTGCTCATTGATGATCTGCTGGAGAAGTTCGGCATTGAGATGTTCCCGGATACAGATAAGTCCGCAAAGCTCTATAAGGCTGTTTCTACCGGCGATCAGGAGACCGTTGATCGTATGCAGAGAGAGGCCGGAGACGATGAGACTTTTAACCGTATGCTGGTGGCTGCGGTCAAGGCCAATGATCAGAATGCCGGCAAGGCTGCGCAGGCTCATTTGGAGGGTGACTATGACGGCTTTGATGCTCGGCTGCAAGATATTATCAAGCTGGGCTTTAGTGACGAGATCGCTGTTAAGGCAGTGGATGGTATTGAGTCCGCCGCCAAGGCATTAGTCACGGCCAAGGAGAATGACGACGGCACAGAAGAGTATAAGGTGGAGTACAAGGAGAAGTTCGACCAAGTGGTAGCCACCGGCTTTGATGCCAAGGCGCTGGAGAAGTATGTGAGCGATCATGTAGACACCAGCAATGAGCCTAAGGGCAATTGGAAGTCACGCTATGATTACAGCGATGTGGCGCTGGCGATCAGTAAGAATGATAACTCTGGCACCAAGCGTATGCGCCAAGACCTGATAGACACGGCTGTCAAGAACGGCTATACCAAGGACAAGGCCGAGGATATGGTGGACAAGGCCATACGCCGAGAGTTCGCCAAGTCGGATGAACGGCTGCTGCGTGCTGCGGAAGCCTATAAGGTTGGCGCGTTTGATACATACGAGGCGAATGTGCGGGCCATTGCTTCGGATGACTACTTCACGATGGATGAAGTGGCAACGATGGCTAAGGGCCATACCAACAAGACCGGCATACCGTACAGCAGCTCCGATGTGGTCAAGGCTATGGATACCAGTTCCGGCAAAGTGAAAAGCATTATCTCACAGCTTGAGAAAGCCGGAAAAGCGGGCAAAGACGGTGCTTATATTAAGAGCCGCATTACCGCTGCGTACAAGGATAAGTACATTAAGGGCGATGAAACCCCCCGCCGAAATATTCGACAGAAGATGTACAACACCGGACTGTACACGGCAGACGAGATCTATAAGCGTACTAACGCCTGGCTGAAAAGCAAATAACCCGCAATCGGGGGGGTGACGAAAGTCGCCCCCCTTTTGCTATACTCAATGAGAGGTGAGAACATGAACAAAGTACAGATGTATATATCTCTTGATGTGTGCAGACCCGGTTTGCAGGAAACGGTATATGTGACCGGCGGAGACCAGGCGTCAAGAGAGCTGTGCATTTCGTTGAATGTGGGCGGCGTTCCGCTGGATATGCAATCCGGCGAGGTAACAGCTGCTTATTACTCGATGATCAATAATAGTCCAGTGTTAGGTGAGTGTCGGCTGGAAGGCGGGCGTATCATTCACGAACTGACGGCTACTGAGTGTGCCAACACGCATACTGCCAATATCCGTGTACAGGATGCAGATGGTGCGGTACTGTATTCTCCGCAGTTGCAAGTGGTGTCCAGCGCACCTATTTACAGTGATAGAGCCATATCACAGAGTGATGAACTGTCCGCTCTGACCAAGGCCCTGGCAGATACAATGAAGAGCCAGATCGCAGGTATCACAGAGAGTGCGGCTAACGGTGTACACACCTATACGGTCACATTCGGTGATAACAGCACCAGGACTTTCACAGTGCAAGATGGAGCAGCCGGGCCGCAGGGCATTCCTGGTACGGACGGCAAAGACGGAGCGCCAGGCGCGGATGGTGCTCCCGGTAAAAATGGTACGGACGGTCGTGGTATCAATACCGCGTGGGTGAATGACAACGGAGAGCTGCAACTGGAGTATTCTGACGGCGAAGAGGATAACTTGGGTAATGTTAAGGGGCCGCGTGGTGCAAAGGGCGTAAAGGGCGACACCGGTGCACAAGGACCTGCCGGTGCGGATGGCATTGGTATCACCGATGCACAAATCACAGAAGACGGAGAGTTGCAAATCACTTACACAGACGGTACGACTGTACTTCTGGGTGAGGTCGTAGGCCCCAAGGGCGATACAGGTGCCGCAGGCAAAGACGGCGTGAACGGTAATGATGGTGCCAAAGGCGACAAGGGAGATAAGGGGGATCCCGGTGAACCCGGCGCATCTGGTGTTGAAACCTGGGAGATCGTGTTCACAAAAACATTCGATGAAGACACCACGGCCAACCAGCAGTGGGACCTTGCCAATCCCTGCCGCAAGATCAGACTGCGCATGGCGGTGGCGGGCAGTGCTTCTAATTCAGCGGCCGGTGATACCACTGTGTATCTGAATTCCTACACCTCCAAGTGCTTCCTGCCGAATGTGTTCCGGTATGAGACGGACGCGGCGAAAGGCTCTCTTGCGGTGGCGGAAGTTGATATCACCGGCAACATGGTGCGCGTGCAAACGAATAAGACGAACATATCCAGTAACTTCAACGCGACCAATGTCCTGGCAGGGAACGCAATATGGAACGCAAGCGGGATCACCTTCAACATTATGAGAGATGTGGAAAACCATGGTGCGATCAAAGCCCTGTCGTTTCCAACGAACGGCAAGACGATTGGCAGCGGCACACAAGTTGAAATACTGGGGGTGGCAAAATGAGCATTGAAACAGAAAGCCGCATTGCGTTTTTAAAGTCCGAGTTGGCGGAGACGGATTACCTCTGTCTGAAGTACACGGACGGCGCTTTGTCTGAGGATGAATATGCGCCGATCCGCAAGCAGCGGGCAGCATACCGGGCAGAGATCAACGCCCTGCAAGGGGGTGAGACCGATGTATAGCGCATTCGTCACGGCCGCCCTGACCGCTGCCGTGTCAACGGTGGTGGGCAGCGCCGTGTCCGCTGTGATTGCTTCATTGATTGCAAGAAAAAAGAGCAAAAAAGCAATTGACGAAGTCACCACAGCCCGGTACATAGCCATCGAAAACGGCTTGCAGTCCATTTTGCGCGCCGAGATCATACGGCAGCACGACAAGCACACAGAGCGGGGCTACTGCCCCCTGTACGCCAAGGAAGCCATGGTCAAGGTGTATGACGCATACCACGCCCTGGGCGGCAATGGTATGATGACAAGATTTTATAATGAGATTATTGCGCTCCCGGAGGAGCCACAAAAGGAGGATTAACTATGAAAGTAAACGCAGGAACCATTGCGAGAACCGCTGTGCTGGCGGTATCGCTGCTGAATGTACTCTTGAATGCCTTTGGCAAGAACCCGCTTCCGTTCAGCGATGATGAAGTCTACACCACTGTGTCAACAGTGGTAGCCGTGGTGGCTTCCCTGGCCGCATGGTGGAAGAACAACAGCTTTACAAAAGCTGCTTTGAAAGCAGATGAGACGCTGGCGCTGGAACGGACGGAGACAGCAGAGAGCGAGGCTGTACACCATGAGTAAGCTGTATTACTGCCGGCAGACAACCGAAAAATGTAAAAGCATTCGCTATCCAAGTAAGCCCCATCCGTACAAGTATGGAACCTCCGGCTGCATTTACACCAGCGGCTGCGGGGTATGCGCAAGCCTTATGGTGCTCCATAACTTCGGCTTTACCGGCTTGGATACGGCAGCCTGGACACAGAAGTGCCTACTGATGGGCGCACGGTCCGCAGATGGCACCGATATGGACACGGTGGCAGTGTACCTGGAGAAGCATTACTCCATCGTAAGCAAGCGGGCAAAGACCGTTGCTGACCTGAAGAACCACCTGAAAGCCGGTGGCAAAGCTATAGTGTGCGTCAGTGGTGGCGGCAAACAGCTGTTCTCCAACGGCGGCCACTATGTGTATGTGGGCGGACTGGACAAGAGCGGTAACCTGATCGTGCTGGATCCCTACTGGTACGACGGTAAGTTTACCTTGACGACCAACCGCCGGAAGTACACAAAGGTCAAGAATGGCCGGGAGGTGTATGTGCAGCCTGCGGCGCTTGCCTCTGATTTGAGCGGCATTTGGCTGTTCACCAACGCCAAAGGCGGCAAGGCGGTGTATGCGGAAAGCGATGTCAACTACAAAAAGGCGGCGCCCAAGGCACCGACGGTTAAGCCGGGTACATACATCACCACCGCAGTGCGGGGAATTTACAAGGGCGCAGGTGCTGCTGCCGGACGCAAGAAGGTCAAGGATCTGACCACGGACGGCCGGCGACACGCAACCAGCAGCAAGTCGAAAGCAGACGCTATGTTCCGGGCAGGCACCACCATCACCGTGCTGGAGACAAAGCTGCTCTCCACCGGCAACCTGTGGGCGCGCTGCCCCTCCGGCTGGCTGTGTGTATGGGAAAAGGATATTGACCGTAAATTCATCAAGTAAAGCAGAAAGCCCACCGAGTAATCGGTGGGCTTCTTTTGTTTTTTATCAAAAAATATGACAAAAAGATAAAAAAATTCATGTTTTTATTGAATTTCACATACTCTTATGATAGAATGCAACTGCAAATTAGTTGCAAAGAGGTGGGAAAGATTGAGCCAGTTTGAAAAGCTCTGGGAACGGTTTTTGTTAGTTCCAAGTGATTTTACCTATGAGGAATTAAGAAAAATCATGAAACATTACGGTTATAGTGAGAATAATAAAGGGAAAACATCTGGTTCTCGAGTAGGATTTATAAAGAGGGATGATGTAGAAAAAACGACAATATTTCTTCACAAACCTCATGGATCCGATGCGTATGTTAGAAAAGCTGCGATTAGAAGCATAATTGCTGCTATGGAAAGGAATGGTGATATTAAATGAGCAATGTTATTCAGTACAAAGGGTATTTTACGAATGTGGAATATAGCCAAGAAGACCAAATCCTTTTCGGCAAAATAGAGGGCATTCGTGATTTAGTCACATTTGAGTGCGAAAACGCAGGCGAGGTGGAACAAGCTTTCAAAGAGGCGGTGGACGATTATTTGGAATTTTGCGAAGAGGAGGGCAAAGATCCAAACAAAAGCTTTAGCGGCTCATTCAATGTAAGAGTAAGTCCGGAATTGCACAGGGATATATGGGCGGCAGCAACCAAACGCGATATGACATTAAATGCGTATGTGAATGAGGCATTGCGAGCCTCATTGAAAAAAACGACTGATCCAATGGTTGTTTTTCTTGTCCCATCAAGGCTGTCTCGGACAGAGCATGCTCCACAATTTTCCATTGATAAAGATGCCTATAAATCAGGCGAAGATGGATTTTCTTATGGCATAAATAGAAATCTAATTACGAGCGGAGGGGTAAATCAATGAACTATAATTTGAAATTGCAAGCATACAAAATAAGTCAAATTGCAGTTGATACTAAGTTGATTAAGGATGGAAAAGAAGAATTGGCAATAGAGTGCTTTGTTTCACCCAAATTCCCATTGAATGGGGATGATGATACTCTACTGCTGGCTTTTAATGCGTCTGTGTATGAAAAGGATAAGAAGGACGCTGAAAAAATCGTAAGCGCAACTGCGGAATTTATTTATGAATGTAATATGCATCCGGAGGATACAAAAGAGCTAAGAGATTATATTCTTGATCATTGCCTTGATGAAATACAGGACATAGCTTTCGAGCATATTAACAGGATTTTTGAAGCTATGAACTTTACTGGGCTAAAAATAGAGGCAAGTGAGTAAGTTGCAATTTTTACCAAGTTCAATGAAAAACGCTTGACAACACATCTTCCTTTGTAGTATAACAAAAAACAAAGGAGGAATGAAAAATGATTGTGGAAGATACCAAAGATTTGGTTGAAACTGCGGACTATGTGATCATCGAAGCTGTTTTAGTGGATGATGGATTGCGTTACAAACAACTTTCTGTTGGCATTAAAGCCAAAAACGGTGATATTATCCGCATAATTCCAATATCGACAATGCTCATGTGAGAAAAGGCCGGGCAGTCACAAGACTGTTCGGCCTTTTTCTATACCTAATTATATCTAAATGCAATAAAGAGGTCCGGATGGGGAACTGGGTGCCAGTCTGCGCTATTTGTCCCAGCGGTATTCTATGCCGTATCCGGAGTTGAAGGGCTTGCTTACGGACATTGGTGTGGAGGAGCTGGGGCACCTGGAAATGATCGGCGCCATGGTGCACCAACTGACCCGCAACTTGACGGAAAAGCAAATTGAGGAGAACCCGGGCTTTGCTGCCTACTTTGTGGATCACACCGCCGGCGTATATCCCACCTCTGCCAGTGGCTCCCCTTGGAACGCAGCCAGTATCGGCGTAAAGGGCGACACCATTGCCGACCTGAACGAGGATCTGGCGGCGGAGCAAAAGGCGCGGGTCACCTATGACAACATTCTGCGCCTGGTAGACGATCCCGATATTATCCAGCCAATTAAGTTCCTGCGGGAGCGGGAGATCGTCCATTATCAGCGCTTTGGTGAGGGGCTGCGGGTAGCCACCGATAAGCTGAACAGCAAAAATTACTATATGACCAATCCGTCGTTTGACAAATAAGCCGATAAAAATACCCCGGTACAAAGTCGATTGCCTTTGTGCCGGGGCGCTTTTTTATTTGGTTGTAAGGGCGGTGAGCAGGGCGCGGCAGCCGGTGGCGATATCCTGGTAGGCGCGGGCGAAATCCCGGCTGTACCAAGGGTCGGCCACATCGCCGCCGTGGGCATAGTCCAGCAGCTTTTTGATCTTATGCTGCGGGTCGCCGCCCAGCATACGGTGCAGATTACGCACATTGCTGCCGTCCATGGCCAGCAGCAGATCGTAGTAGTCATAATCGGCGACAGTCAGCTGTCGGGCGCACTTGCCGTCACAGGACAAGCCGTGGGCAGCCAGCTCTGCCTTGGCTGGCGGGTACACCGGATTGCCTTTGCCATGCCATATCTCTTCTCGGCTGGTGGCAGCGGACGCAATCTCAAATTGATCTGCCAGTCCCACCTGCCGCACCATATCCTTAAAGATGAATTCCGCCATAGGCGAGCGGCAAATGTTGCCGTGGCACACGAACAAAATGCGTATCGGCCGGTTCGTTACGCTCATTCTGCCAGCTTGGCCAAAATGGCGTCTGCCGCTTCTGCGGTGGGTGCGGTCTCAGAGAAACTCTTGTCCCGGGCGGTCAGTTCCACCACGCCGTTTTTCAGGTTCCGGGGGCTGACGATCACCCGCAGGGGCACGCCCAGCAGATCTGCGTCGGAGAACATAACGCCGGCGCTGACAGAACGGTCATCGTAGATCACTTCTACGCCCTTCTCCTGCAAGGTGTTGTACAGTGTATCGGCAAAGGCACGCACTTCTTCATTGTCTGCACGCACGGCGCACAGGTGCACCTGCCAGGGGGCAATGGCCTTGGGCCAAATGGGACCGTAGTCGTCGTGGTGCGCCTCGCACACAGCGGCGGCCAGTCGGCCAACGCCAATGCCGTAGCAGCCCATGATCGGCACACGGCTCTTGCCGTCCCGATCCGTATAGGTCATACCCATAGGCTCGGTGTACTTCTTGCCCAGCTGGAAAATGTTGCCCACCTCAATACCACGGGAAATATGAATGCTCTTTTTGCCGCAGCAGGGGCAGATACCGCCCTCAACCACCTTGGCAAAATCGTGGTACTCCGCACCGGGCACATCCCGCTGCATATCCACGCCGGTATAGTGGTAATCCGTCTCGTTGGCACCGGCACACAGGTTGTTGCGCCCCTCCAGAGAGCGGTCGTATAGCACGGTAAAGTCGCCGTTTAGGTTGGAAGGACCGATAAAGCCGGCGTGCAGACCACATTCTTCGGTAATTACCGCCGGGTGAATTTCCTCACCCAAAAAGTTGGTGAGCTTGGTCTCGTTCACTTCCAGGTCGCCTCGCAGGAACAGTACCACATATTTGTCTTCATTATTGGTCTGGTACACCACGGCCTTGGCACTGTCCTTAGGGTCGGCGTGCAGATAGGTGCATACTTCCTCAATGGTGTGCATATCCGGGGTGTGCACCTTAGTCAGCGGCTGGGAGGGGGCATTTTCCATCGGTTCCAGGATAGACTCGGCAGCCTCCATGTTGGCCTTATATCCGCAGTCGTCGCACAGCACGATAGAGTCCTCACCAATGGGGGTTAGCAGCATAAATTCGTGGGATACGCTGCCGCCCATCATACCGGAGTCTGAAGCAACGGAGATCACTTCCGGCACACCGGCGCGGGCAAAAATACGCTCATAAGCCTTGTGGCACTTTTCGTAATAATCGTCCAGGTCCTCCTGGCTGGTGTGGAAGGAATAAGCGTCCTTCATGGTGAACTCACGCACACGGATCAGCCCGGCTCTGGGGCGCGCCTCGTCCCGGAACTTGGTCTGAATTTGATAGATCATAAAGGGATACTTGGTGTAGGTGCCGGCATATTCTCGCACCAGTTGCACCGCAGCCTCTTCATGGGTCATACCCAGCACCATATCGGCACCGTTGCGGTCCGTAAAGCGCAGCAACTCTTTGCCGATACTCTCATACCGGCCGGACTCTGCCCACAGAGAGGCGGGCATCACCACCGGGAACTGCACTTCCTGACCGTCCAGGGCGTCCATCTCTTCCCGCATGATTTGCTCCAGCTTCTTCAGCACCCGCTTTAAGGGCGGGTAAGAGGAGTAAATGCCGTTTGCCACATACTTGATGTAGCCGCCGCGCACCATCAGGGCGTGGCTGTCTACCTGGCAGTCTGCCGGGCGCTCCTTAAAGCGATCGCCAACTAAGTGTTCCAGTTTCATACAAAAAACCTCCAAAAAATAAAGCCCTAAGCCGATCTGTGACGATCGGTTTAGGGCGAATCATTGATCCGTGTTACCACCTAAATTCAGGCTGAGCCTGCACTCTGCGCGCTCTGTAACGGGAGCTCCCGGTACGCCTTAATAGCCTTTGCGTTCGGCGCACAGCTCAAAGATGGGTTCCTCCGCCGCCTGCCCAGGCTTGCACCGACCGCCTGTTCTCTCTGCACAGGGTGGGGGAGTACTGTTTCTCGTCCTTGCTGTTACCTTGGTATCATAGCAAATCGGGACCGAAAAGTCAAGAGCGCTCCGGGTTTGTCTGCTCTTTTCTCTGTCCGGTGCAGCGGCGAGCCAAGGCGCGCACTGCCGGATCCAGTCGCGGCTCCAGTCCCATGGCGATTATCAGCGCCGCCACGGTGAGCAGGAGAAAGAACATGCCCTGCATATACCAGCCGGGCAACCCGGCGCACAGCTTGACAGATAGCTTGTTGAGCCAGCCATATAAATTGGGCTGGTTGTGAATGGCCATCAGGTACAGAGCGTGTACGCCCAAGTAGGCGAGACCTTTGTTCAGCATTGGCACCTTGCCCAGCGCCAGGCTGATACCGAGGATTCCGGCGCAGCCCAGTGCGGCCGCCGCCAAACTCAGCAGCGGGCGAGAGGCAGTCAAATCGTACATATCCTGTGGCGCTGCCTGCGCCAGCAAGCCACAGCCGACGGTCAGCACAGTGCCGCCAATGCCGCAGGCGACAACCATCGCCGGCTTGGTACACTGCTTTTGCAGAGAACGAAACGCACCTTGCAGCAGGGTACCAATAAACAGATAAAAGGCCGCCTCCATGGGGCGAAGAACTGTCAGCCCTACCATGCCCAGCACCCGGCCCACGCCGGACAGGGCGGTAAAGTCCACTGCTCTGCCTATACCGGCTGCCAGCAAAAACAGCCCGGCCAGGAACAACCCTTGTGCCCAGCGGGGCAGCGTGCTGCCGGTGAGCAGACTGCAAAGCAGTTTGCCAAAAAACAGGGCGCTGAAAAACCAAAGTACATTAAATCCGCACCCAACCAAAGCGGCAATGCCGTCCAGTGCCAGCGCTTTGTAGCTGCCGTGGCCGGCAATACAGGTCACCGCGCTGCACAGCAGATAAATGGCGCTGAATAAAATGTAATAAAACAGCAGCCGGGCGTTCTTCTCCCAAAAACGACGGAGAGAAAAGCTGCATGCATCCCTTTGCATGACCAGCCCGGACACTACAAAGAACAGGGGCATCATATAGCCGCCCAGCGCTGTATGCAAAGGCGAGGCGGGCAGGGTGTTGTACAGGATCACCGAGAGAATGCCCAACCCTTTGGCAATATCCAGTTCTATTATACGCCCGGTGCGGGGCGACATTGCCGATTGCTTCATTTTTTCCGTCTCCTTGTGGAATATAAGCTTTATACAATTTTATTGTAGCAACCTGCCTACGGCTTGTCAATTCTTTTATCCCTGCCGGATATAGGCGCTAATCAAAGGAAAAAACGCAACTTATTCTTTACATCGGCGGCAAAAAATGGTACTATAGATTGTATTGCTTTGCACCGGTAGTGCTGCAAAGCGCCAAATTTTGTTGGAGGTACTGTTTATGACCAGTGCACAAGTTTGTATTCTGATCTCTATAGCCGTGTACCTGATCGCTATGCTGGCTATTGGTATTGTGTGCTCCAAGCGCAACAATACAGTGGACGATTTCTATTTGGGCGGCCGTCGGTTGGGGCCGGTGGTTACTGCCATGAGTGCCGAGGCGTCGGATATGTCCAGCTGGCTGCTGATGGGCCTGCCGGGCGTTGCCTATCTGACCGGTGTTGCGGATCCGGGATGGACAGCCATTGGCCTTGGCGTGGGCACTTACATCAACTGGCTGGTGGTGGCACGCCGTCTGCGCCGGTATTCCGCCCGCATTGGTGCCATTACCGTGCCGGACTTTTTCTCTCGCCGATTTGGAGAGAAAAAACATATTCTTACCGCCATGGCAGCCATTTTAATTATTGTATTCTTTGTGCCGTACACAGCCTCCGGCTTTGCCGCCTGCGGCAAGCTGTTTGGCACGCTGTTCGGTATGGACTATCATGTGGCAATGATTATTTCCGCCATTGTGATCGTGGGCTATACCGCTACCGGCGGGTTTACTGCCGCGTCTACCACTGACTTAGTGCAGAGCATTGTGATGAGCATTGCGCTGGTGGTGGTACTGGTGTTTGGCGTGTCCAAGGCCGGCGGCGTGGGCGCCGTGGTGGAGAATGCGCAGAGCATGAGCGGCTATCTGTCCATGACGGCTACCTATGACCCGGAAAGCGGCAAATCCGCCACATACAACTTGTTGAAAATTTTGTCTACCGCCGCCTGGGGGCTGGGCTACTTTGGTATGCCCCACATTTTGCTGCGGTTTATGGCCATTGAAGATGATCGCAAATTAAAGACCTCTCGCCGCATTGCCACCATTTGGGTAGTGATCTCTATGTTCATTGCCGTGGTGATCGGCGTAGTTGGCTCCGCTATGGTCAAGAACGGCGCTATGGGTGCGCTGGCAGACAAGGAAACCATTATTGTGCAGATCGCCAATCTGCTGTCCCAGCACGGGGTAGTTGCTGCACTGCTGGCCGGTGTGATCCTGGCGGGTATTTTGGCCAGCACCATGTCCACAGCGGACAGCCAGCTGCTGGCTGCCTCCTCCGGCGTCAGCGAGAATATTTTGGGCAGCCTGTTCAACCTGAATTTGTCTGCCAAGGCTAAGATGATCGTGGCTCGGGTGACCCTGCTGGGTATTGCCGTGGTAGGCATCTTTATGGCTTGGGATTCTAACGCTTCTGTGTTTAAAATCGTCAGCTTTGCTTGGGCGGGCTTTGGCGCGTCCTTTGGTCCGGTAATGCTGCTGGCGCTGTTTTGGCGGCGCTCCAACCGTTACGGCGCTGTGGCCGGTATGATCGCCGGCGCGGTAATGGTGTTCCTGTGGAAGTATTGCATTGCCGATCTGGCACCGGTTTTGAAGATTTACGAGCTGCTGCCTGCGTTCCTGTTTGGTCTGCTGGTGAATGTGGTGGTGTCCCTGTGCACCCCTGCGCCGGACAAAGAGGTGCTGGAGCAGTATGACGCGGTCAAGGCAGAGAAATGAGCCCTTTGAACGATCCGAGAGAAGCGTTGCGCCGTGCCCTGCAATATGATGCCGGAGATCCCAAGCGGATACAGCATTTGATCAAGGTGTATACTTTTGCCGAAATGATCGCCGATGGGGAGCATTTGCACGACGGGCAGCGGTGCGTATTGCTGACAGCCGCTGCACTTCATGATATTGGTATTCACAATGCGGAACTGCATTACGGTTCCTCTGCCGGTAAATACCAAGAGCTGGAGGGCCCACCGGTGGTATGCCAACTGCTTGCAGACTGGCCAAAGGATTTTGTGGAAGAAGTTTGTGATCTGGTGGCCAGACACCATACCTACACCGGTGTGGACCGATTGACTTTGCGCATTTTAATTGAGGCGGACTTTTTGGTGAATGCGTATGAGGAGGGGCTTTCCGAAGAAGCCGTGCAAGTCGGCAGAGAAAAGCTGTTCACCACTGCGACGGGAAAGCGCCTGTTGCAAATGCTTTACGCAGTATAAGATAGTAAAAAACGCAAGGTGTATTTCGCACCTTGCGTTTCTTTATGTCGTTTAAGATTTATTTTACAAAGCGAATCAGCCGATTGGTAAGTAGGGCTGCCAGCAGGATCTTGCCGCACTCCGGCAGCAGGAATGGCACCACGCAGGTGGCCAGCGCCGCTTTTAATGTGGCTTTGTAAGCAATGATGAACCACACGGTGCCAAAGGCGTAGCATACAGTCAGGCCGATTACCATAAACAGGATCAACTGCCAAAACTTGTGACCGAACTTTTGCACCAAAGCGCCGGTGATCAGTGCGGTCAGGACAAAGCCGACAATGTAGCCGCCGGTGGGACCGGTAATGGCTGCCACGCCGCTTTTGAACCCGGTAAAGATGGGCAGTCCTACCATACCCAGCAGAATGTACACGATTACGGACACGGTGGAGCGCTTCCACCCCAGCAGTCCGGCGCACAGGCAAACGGCAAAGGTCTGCATGGTAAAGGACACGGTCATGGGCACGGCGATCTGGGCGCACACAGCGATCAGTGCGGCAAACAGACCGATATAGGCAATGTCTACCGTGCGGAGTTTTTTCTTCTTCTTGCTGCTTTCGGCAGCTGCGGTTGTTTCTGACATACTTTTTACCTCGCATTGAATTTTGTACTATTATGCCTTGATTTTGCGTAAATGTCAACCATAATCATAAAATAAGTTGACAATTTGCAATTCCACGGCAAAATTTCGCCTGATTCCTGCCTTATTGCACAAATTCTTTGGCACTTTTTTGTGCACTGTACTGAATTTTAAGAATTTGGTCCATACCGGTAGGCAAAGACCGCGCCAGCGTGTATAATGGTGCTGATTTTTGAAGAAGGAGCGCACTTATGCAGCTGTTAGAAACAAAAAAAGAGAATTATATCGGTCAGGCAGATCCGTTTATTCTGGAAAGTGGCGGTCGATATTACATTTATACCACCGGCGATGATGGCATTTACGCTTACAGCTCGGATGATCTGCTCACCGGTTGGCAATTTCACGGTATGGTGTTTACCGTGCCCGGGGAGCATAACTTCTGGGCGCCCAGCGTTATTGAACTGGATGGTACATATTATATGTATTGTTCTTATGAGTTCTTTGGCGATACTCCGGATCAGGGCGGTCATCGGGAGGCACTGTTTGTCAGTCAGGCGGATAATCCCCTCGGCCCCTTTGGACAGGAGAAGCAGATTTTGCATCCCTTTTCCATTGACTCCCAGATTGTGCAGAACGAGAGCGGCCTGTATTTGTTCTATTCTACCAATACATTTGAGGGCGACCGGATTGGCACTTATATTGTGGTGGATAAGATGCTGGATCCGTATACCCCGGCAGGACACCCGGTGCCGGTGGTGGTGCCCACCCTGGACGAGGAGATCTTCCGGCGGGATCGGTACAAGAAAGGCCAGCACTGGCACACCATTGAGGGTGCCTGCTACTTTCGGGAGGGGGACTGGCAGTATGTAATGTACAGCGGCAACTGCTACTTACAGCCTACCTATTATATAGGATACGCCCGAGCTAAGACAGACGAAACGGATCTGACCAAAATCAAGTTTGAAAAGGTGCCGGATGACCATACCTATGCACCGGTGATTCGCGCCAATGATTGGGAGGAAGGCACCGGTCATCACAGCGTGATCAAGAAGGATGGTGTATGGTACGCGGTGTACCACGCCCGTAATGTGGAGGACGACGGCTTTGAAGGCGACCGCCGCAACGCCCGCATTTGCCGACTGGAAGTGAAGGACGGCACCATTACCGCTCACCGCTATCCGGATCATATATAGGCATAACGCACCGCTGCTTACTACCAAATCTTGTGTACTGTATGCTGCCGGCGTACTAATGTTTACAGTTTGTTCATAAAAATCTCGCATTTGCTTGCATTTTTTTGTTGAAATTTGAGCAACAAGATGATATACTACTACTATACTTATAAGGAGGGTACTGCCTTGAGTAAAGAAAAGAAGCTTGCTAAGAAAGAAGCGAAGGCGGCCAAGAGAGAAGCAAAGGCTGAAAAGGCACTTGCTAAGGCAAACGCCAAAGCGGAAAAGAAGCATGCAAAGGCTTATGAGAAATTCGTAAAAGAAACTACGAAGAAAAACGAAAAAGGGGAAAAGAAAGCGGCCGCAGGCGGCAAAGCATTTACCGCCATTGCCATTCCGACCATCGATGCTTTCCAGACTAAGGGAGAGATCAAAGCAGAGAAGGCCGGCCAGAAGGCATACGCTAAGTTGGTCAAGAAGATCGACAAGAAGAATGCTAAGCTGGAAAAGAAGTGCGCTAAGAAGGGTAAACCTTTCGTTCCGATCCCCACACCGTCTCAGGACGAGATGGCGGCAAGACCGGAGAAAAAGGGCGGCAAGATCGTTCTGATTGTGATCCTGATCCTGCTCATTTGGTTCTTGATCTACTTTATCGTTCGTTTTGGCGCGTTTGTTTACAATCCCGCCCAGGAAACGACGGCTGCGGAAGAGGGAACAAAAGTGGCTCAGACTTACGATGCGTATTCCAACCCGCATAAGATCACAACCACGCCGGATTACAGCATTGCGGATGCGAAGCTGCTGCTGAAGCAGACCATTCACGATAACTGGCAGGAGGTTGGTTATAGTGCGGATCCGTCCAGCAGTTCTATCTCTTACAACAATAAGGTAGTTACTGTTAACGGCGCAGATTGCTATGTGTTTAGCTGCTCCGGCAAGACTTTTGCTGTGGCTGTTAAGTTGTCTGCTGTGTACTATGCACATAATGGCGAGTACCAGCCGCTGACCTTTAATAACACCAATTACCTGTTTAAGTAATTACATACAGCCCACCTTTTTCAGGTGGGCTGTTTTTCTATGCGTTTTCTATTCTAAAGATAATATCAATCATAGAAAAAGACCGCTGTGCTTTCCACAGCGGTCTTTGTTACTTATGTTATAGTGTGCTGATGTCGTAGGGTGTGCGTTGGTAAACGAAATAGTTGAGCCAGTTAGAAAAAATCAGGCTGGCTGTACTTTTCCAGCTGACCAAGGGCACCAGGTTCTCATCATCGTGGGGAAAGTAGTTGTAGGGCCTGTCAATGTCCAGTCCTTTGCTCTTGTCCCGAAAATATTCTTTGGCCAGTGTATCTCGGTCGTATTCACTGTGCCCGGTAGAGAAGAAGTTGCGGCACTCCATATCAGACAGCAGGCAGACACCGGCAATATCACTGTATGCCAGGATCTGCAAGTCCTTTACCTGGGCAATGTCCTGCCGTAGAATTTCCGTATGCCGGGAGTGGGGAATGTAAAACACATCGTCCAGTCCCCGCATCAGTGGATGGGTCACATCTAAACTGCGGTGGGGGAATACACCGAACATCTTTTTACTGAGCGGGTGCTTTGGAATACCGTAGTGGTAGTACAGCCCCGCTTGAGCGCCCCAGCAAATATGGAAGGTGCTATATACATTGGTCTTTGTCCAATCCATGATCCGGCAAAGCTCGTCCCAGTAGTCCACTTCCTCAAAGGGCATTTGCTCCACCGGCGCGCCGGTGATGATCATACCGTCGTATTTCCTGTCCTTTATCTGATCAAAGGTGTAGTAGAACTTGTCCATGTGACTTTTAGAGGTATGCTTGGCAGTATGACTGCTCACCTGCAGAAAGTCCACATTCACTTGCAGCGGCGTATTGCTCAGCAGACGCAGCAGCTGGGTCTCCGTGTCGATCTTGGTGGGCATCAAATTTAATATAATGATATGCAGGGGGCGGATGTCTTGCGTGTCTGCGCGCTTGTTGCTCATAACAAAGATATTCTCGATTTCCAAGCTTTGCTTCGCCGGCAATTCGTTATCAATACGAATGGGCATTGCAGATCCCTCCTTATACATTATATATATCGTTTAGCCATTATAGCAAATTGAGAACGGAATTGCAACCCAGTAAAAAAAGTTGAAATTAGGTCTTGACATTTGCTGATCGGCGCGCTATAATATCACACGTTGCTTAACCGCAGCGCAGCCGACAGCAAGGCTCGGACGCTTGATTGTTTCGATCCCGCCGCTGTTAAAAAAATGAAAAACTTGAAAAAAGATGTTGACATTTGCGGCAAGTTGTGGTATAGTTATCAAGCGCTCGAGAGAAGAGCGGCCGGCCGAAAGGCTGGTTAAGGACCTTGAAAATTAAACAACGACGAGAAAGTAAGGAACCCGATAAGATTCTAAAAGAGTTTTATCAGTACTGCGTATCGAGAGATACGAACACAGTAATTTTGAACGTTAGAGTTTGAAATGAGAGAAGCTCAGATTTTTAAGATTTGATTGGTACACTCGCAAGAGTGTGTTAATACAATAGTTTTAAGAGTTTGATCCTGGCTCAGGACGAACGCTGGCGGCGTGCTTAACACATGCAAGT